>Ga0209825_1000020_pt1 | contig 174414 bp, 142 predicted proteins | sample EN8Hudsemesocosm_FD_184631 | JGI IMG/M metagenome (GOLD analysis project Ga0209825, IMG submission 184631) | Methane-oxidizing microbial communities from mesocosms in the Hudson Canyon - EN8B Hudson Canyon (SPAdes) (version 2) | ecosystem: Environmental > Aquatic > Marine > Cold seeps | place... | reverse complement strand
GTTTTAATGTTTTTTGCTGCTTCTTTTGCAAAAGCTTCAAGTTCTTTCTGGTTCATGTGTTTTACCTTTCTTTGACCCTACTAGGGTAACTGGAGAAAAGTACTTACACAAAATTAGTTACAGGCCCAACCTATTAAGTTTTTCGGTATTAACTTAATAGGTTTTTATTCAATTATTCAGCTGACTTATTTCTAGTACCGTTCTGCTTATAAACCTGATCCATAATAGGTTCAAAAGAATCAGGGTGAATATTACCAATGACATTCACAAATACGGCTTCATCATCTGAAAGAGACAGTACAACTAAACCATCAATAACGTCGCCACTTGATTTAATAAACATTAATGAATAATCAGCTGATTCATCATCATTTACTCGCACAATATGTTGCCAGCCGTCAGCACGTAAATTGGCTTGTGTCTCGCCGAAGTTATCTTTAAAGAGTTCACTGTTCTCTTCAACTTTATAAATACTGACACGAACACCATCAACGTCATCTAATAAAGCATCAATTTCAGGGTCTTCATCGATATCAATAACCCAACGTGCTGTGCCAATAGCTAAAGGGCCTAAAGATAAATTTAACTCGTTGTCAGCTTGCCACCAGTAAGGTGATTCAATATCAGCATAACCCGCATGACTATGAAGCCCTCCTGCAGTAATACCGCAACCCGTGAAGAAAAAACTTCCTGCAATGGCCAATAGTAGCGTTGCTTTCTTTAATAAATGATTAGATATTTTCATGATTCACTCGTTATTTTAAGTCGATATCAATGTTTAGTGATTCAGTCACTTTATTAATTTGTGCAGGGTCTATCTCTCCAACAATATTAATGAATACGGCTTCACGCTCTCCTTGTGGTTCACTGTTATTAATAACCATTACAACTAAACCGTCCATAATATCGTTAGTGATTTTAGTGAATACTCGTACTTTTTCGTCTTTTTCATTTACTGTTACGATAGGTAACCAGTCTTTGGTTTGAATGTCTTCACTTACTCTAGCGATTAAATCCAATGCAGGTTGATCGTTATCTGTCATATTGTAAATTTGTACACGCACGGCTTTTAATTTACTGATCAATTCAGAGGCTTCTGGATCAGACATGTTAATTTTACTGATAAAACCTAACATGGTCTTATTTAAGTTAACCATCACTTTAGGTTCGCCATATTCAGAATCGAGGTTTGCAAAGTCTACATAACCACGCTCTTGGGTAATGTCATTCGCAAAAGCTGAACTGCCAATAAATAATGATGAAGTGAAGAAAATAACGGCGGATAATAATTTTTTCATGATGTTTCCTTAAAATGGTTAAGTGGTTTCAATAAACCTTGATTCAATGGTTGTTGAATATTTTCGTTAAATGTCTGATTGATTTGTTCGGTTGATATATTTTTAGCAAATGAAATATATTTCAATGCAATTGCTAATTCTTGTTGTGCATGTTTTATTTCTGCAAGTGATGGTTCTTGGTTTGTCGGTGCACCGAACATATTGCTGTTGAGCAAAGCGACAGCGGTTACTGTTGCAGCTAGTGCGGTAAGTTTTTTCCAGCTCGGCTTGAAGTGAGCAAAAATAACATTGGTGGACTTTTCTTCATGGCTAATTGCTTGAAGTTTATACGCTAAATTTGTTGGCATAGGTTGTAAGCCAATCTCAGCTATATTTTCTTCAATGTGCAATGCACGTTCTATATCGGCAATATCATGATTATTACTCTGCTCATCATTTCCTGATAAAACACGTGCTAATAAATGGTTATCTATCGACATTTCGCTTTCAGCTAAAAATTTATCTAATGGTTTCTGCCATGAGTTGTCATCATTCATGGGTGTACTCCTTTAAAAGGTTTCTCAATTCACGCCGTGCACGGTGCAAATATACTTTTACTTGACTGGTGGTTAAATTAAGCGATTGAGCTGCAATGCTCTGGCTGTTCTGTTGAACATCACAAAGCATAATCAAAGAGCTATAAGGTTCTTTTAAGCAAGATATCGCATGACTTAACCAACTACTTAGCTGTTGGTGCTGTAAGTTTCCTGCGGGTTCTTGATGGTTTTTAGTAACGAGATGTTCGTCTTCTACTTGGCTAAACTCTTTACGTTTACGTAATTTATCTATACAAGCATTACGGGTTACGGCAGAGAGCCAAGCAGACATTTTTACAATGTCTACTTGATCTAAGCTGTTCCATAAACGCGTAAAAACATCTTGAGTAATATCTTCCGCTTCATGCTTGTCGCGTAAAATATACAAAGCTAACGAGTAAATTCGTTGCTGATGTTCTTCGAGTATTTTATTAAATTTATTTCCTTTCATCGTTATAATTACGCACGACTTTGCGAAAGGTTACAAATAAATTATTTTATTTTTTATTTAGTTCACAAAATGATTTCTAAACCAATAGGAATAATAAGTAGGCAGCCAAATCCGTAAGCAATATTTTTTGTCGTATTACTGTAGTTTTTCTTAATTCGAACACCAAATAATGGTTTTAGAATATCGATGCGACGAATGACCTCAAAGCTCATTAAACATAATAAAATGGTGAAGAAAATAACACTTAAAGGTTCAATAACAGGACCTAACGCCATTGGCGCTAAGTTATAAGCAAGCACAATAATAATCGTTTGATGCAGAATATAGAAAGGGTAAACCGCATCATTGAAATAACTTAATGAAGCTGACTTTTTATTTAAATATGTATAAGCGAGTGCTAATACGGTCAATACGCCTATGACACGAGCGAGACTGTAGATAATCATACCTATTATAATTAACCAATGAGGTGTGGAGTCGTCTAAGGTTAGCCAAACAGTGTTATAGAAAATAATAAAAACACTTAATAATACAATAAATGTCAGAACTAATGCTTTTACATTTCCCTTTAATTGTTGCCAAAAACTCTCATTCCAGCCAATTAAATAACCGTATACTAGAAAAGTGAAACCTAAAGGGTAACGATTAGTGTCTTGTGGCCACGTTATTTGAATAATAAAGATAGGCATTGTAAGTGCTAATACAATTATCCACATACGTTGCTTAAATAACCACTGGCTAGCGGTTGTCATATAAGCATTATTAAATAAAGGTAACAGTAGAATCAACGCTATTGAGTATTCCCATAAAGAACGTAAATACCATAAATGATTTACATCCCAGTGTGGCCAAATGCCTGCTTGGTATTTTTCAAAGAGTGTTCCACTGTCCGTAAACATTGCCATATAGAACTGCCAATACGACAAATCTAGTGCGCCATTTGCTGTCATTTCTACATACAGTTGCGGTGGCACAATCACTAAAACACCAAACAATAGGGGTAAAAGTAAACGTAAGCTTCTGACAAGGGTATAACGTAGCAAAGACACTTTTACGAGAATAAATCGAATGGCAATACCTGATATTATCCATAAAGACGCCATTCGCCAAGGTTCAACAATAAGCATAAGGCTTTCTAAAGTTTGTGACTGATATGCGCTTTTGAAATGAAAGCCCCAGTTCGCTACATACAACATACCAATGTGATAAAAAATGAGTAAGCCAAATACAAGAACACGTAACCAGTCGAGATCGTAACGTCTTTCAGGCATTCCTTGCTGAGCAGGAACAAAATATTTTGTTAAAAAATTACTCGATTGAACAGCCATTTGCTCACCTTTATTGATAAATAATAGAGTAGAATGATGACAGGAAATTTCTTGATAAAAAGTAAAAAAGGTTTAACAAACAATGTATAGGGATAAGCGGTGGCTGAGAGGGATGAATTGTTTTGCTTTAATTCTGCTTATGGTATTTTAACAGGATGAATAAATTACAGCATTTTCAAAAATATAAATTTCGTTACGAAGTTTTAGTAATTTTTTGCTATTTTTTTATTAACGCAGCCATTTTAGCGACTTCTGTTGTCATGGAAGCGAACCGCTCAGGTGAGCGAAGCTTTCAATTATGGGAGCCTTTCGTTTGGGAATTCAGTAGTGCATTAGCCACCATTATTTTACTACGCGCTTGTGTGTGGCTAATAAAAACATATAGGTTTAATTGGGAAAAAGTAAAAGTTTTTTTAGCTATTTACTTGTTCAGTTCATTAATTTTTTCATTTGCACATGTTGTCATCATGGTCTCGATACGTGAACTTGTTTATTGGTCACAATCCCTTGATTACGACTTTGGCAACATCTTCATTGAGTTCTTATACGAATATCGAAAAGACTTGTGGAGCTTTATTTTTATATTAATTTTCATCAAAGGTTATAGGTTCATCGTTAGTCACTTACAGGGTGAGGCAAGCCCAATCGCGGTAGGTGAAGAAGAAAGCATTACTCAACGCTTTGATCGCCTATTGGTTAAAAAATTAGGTAAAGAATTCATCGTTAAAGTGGAAGATATAGAATGGCTTGAATCATCAGGGAATTACGTCAATTTACATAGTAAAGGTCGAATATATCCTACTAGATCAACACTGACACAATTAATATCTCAAATAGAAGAACAGGGTTTCTGTCGTATTCATCGTTCGCATGCTATTAATCTGAATAATATAGATTCAATTACACCATTGAGTAGTGGAGATAGTGAAGTGAAATTAACGAATGGAAAAGTATTGAATTTATCGAGGCGATATAAAGACGCATTTAAGTCTCAACTGCTATAGTCAGCGCGAATATTTTATATTTTATTGAATTTTAGACATAAAAAAACCGATGAAAAAAAGTACATCGGCTGATAGCGTTGGGGAAGCTAAAATATAAAATTATTACAACAGGTGTTCGCTAAAAGAGAACAAAAGCATTATAGAGCAACAACTCTATAAATGTAAAGTAAAAAATAAAGTATTTACTCGGTTTTTCATTTTTAGCGTTTTTTGCTTACTGATATCTGTATGTAGATTGCTGAAAATAATGGGATCTGCGACAGGAAATGGGATTTTTGTGACGGGACATTGTGCATAGACATGACTAATGAGATTGAGATGTTTTATGCAACATTCACTATTGCCTACATTAGGTGGTTGGCACATAAAGCAGATTTGGCTTAGATTTTGTATCGATAATGCCCCATTAAGAGGCTAACAATTATTTGCTAAAATGTGGAGCGAAACCGAGCAAACTGTTTTTAGTCCCGCTTGATTGGCTTATAGGCCACTAACTCGATGTCACTATGCTTACATTTAGATCGTTAATAAATTGTTCAAGAATTTTATCTATAGAGCTTTTAGTAGACTTTAAAGTGGCGTTTTTCATACCAAATGGACCCGCACCCCACATTTGACCTCCTTGAGACTGACCTTCCGAGCTATACGTTTTGTGAAGAACTTCATTGTCACCATCTAGAACCTTTATATTCATAGTTGTGTAAGCACGATAATGCTTGTATTCAAATTTTTCTAATTCAAATACCACTTGATTTCCAGTAACTACCTCTGTGCTTACGCTATGTTCAAGCTTTCCAAATGAAGACTGGACATAATCTGATTTTATTGTTTTGTCTAAAATTTTACCAAATTCAACAATCCATACGTGTGCATAACCAACTGTTGCTGCACGAAATTGATAGTTATGATTTTCTGTTTTTGTTGCTATGGAATATTTGGCTTCTAGGTCAGATTTCGGCAGGTTAGTTTCTGAACCATATTTAACCAAGTGCTGGTCATAATCTTTAGCTACAGGATGGTTAATTGAACAACCAGTTGTTAGAACAACTAAAAGAAGTAATGTAGTTGTAAGTATTTTATTCATTTTGATCTTGATCTCCATGGGTAATTATTGGTTTTTGCCTTACGCCCAAATAAAAGGCTAAGTAATGGTTGGTTAAAATTGTGTAGCGAAGCGAAACGTAGTCAACTGTTACGTGTTCTTGTTGATTTTTTTGTTAGTTTACATTGCCCCCAATTTAACTTTTATATAAAGGATTATAAAAACAATAATAATGCAAACGTACGCTAATGATTTAACTATATTTATTGAAAGAAGTAATTGCCACATTTTAGTGTGAAAACCGTGGATACTTCTAGCTTTAGTTGAAAGTAGTTCGATTGAAGACGGAATTAATAAAATTGCGGAAATCACTATGCACGGGATGAAAGATATCACTAGGACAAAGAAAGCTCCTGCACCCGCAGAATATGAGGTTTCAGAATCAACACCACCTAATACCCACGCACCTAATAAAAAGGCAATTAAAGCGAATAATAACCCCAGAACCTGCGTAAATCTCATAACTATCCATGTCAACTAACACCCTATTAAGGAGCAAACGATTTCGTATTTATATCACATAATTTCAACAATTTGGAAACGATAAATATTTAATTTTTATCACAACTTGGATATTACTGAGACTTCTCACTAATAATTAGCGCTGACTTTAGAGATCAAGTTTATTATATTCGCAGAAAAAACTATGCTCCGAGTAAATTAGTGAGAGAGTCCACTTAATAAAAAAGATCAATGTATGTTTTCATTTATAAAAGCAGTTAGTTTAGAGAAGTAGTTTTGTCGTTGAGCGGGTTTTCCAAAACTATGTGTACCTTCATCATCTACATACCATTGATAACTTTTTCCGAATTTGTCTAGCATCAACTTCAATCGGAATGCATGCTCAATATCTACAATTTCATCTTTTTTGCCATGAGCAATAAACACTGGGGTGGTCAAAGAGTTAGCCAAATAGACTGGAGATATGTCTTTTAATTCCTGACTTTCCATTTCGATGACACCGACATGCTCTCTTATCCATTTATGTTGAGCTTTTCTTAATCTTGGGTGTTGAAAGTATAAATTAACATCAGTAACTCCTGCCCAATTGGCTGCACATTTATATAGTTCAGGATACTTCAGTGTTAACATAAGAGCCGCATAACCGCCATAACTCATACCAAAAGAACAAACCCGGTGTTCATCAATTTCGGGGTGCGCTAATACCGACAGTGTTGCCTGATAAATATCTTCAAGCATTAGTTCCCCCCATTGGTTTTTGCCCGCTGATTTTAACTTCGTGCTATAACCACTAGACCCCCTAAAATTCACTTGTAAAACAGCAAAATCATTGGCAACTAAATACTGTACTATAGGATTATAATAACGATTGTCATGCACACCGACAGGACCACCATGTGGCATGACAATTAATGGATGCGTTTTAACTTCGTTTGAAGGTATTGATAGCAAATACGGTATTTCGAGTCCTTTAACTTTAACTATTGATTCAATTAATTTACTGGGTAATTTATTAGACAAAGAAGGGAATCGTTCTCCGATAATTTGTTTTTCAGACTGATGATTTGATTGCAACATGAATTGCCCAGGGTTGTTATGGCTTTCCATATATACGATAGCTTTATCCCTTGCAAGGCTCTCGCTAACTCTCGACATCAAAATAGTATTTTTAGATCTTTGTTGGACTGTTTGTAATTGTTCGTCATTTATGAAAACATTCTCAATTAAACCGTTCTTTATGACTTTTACACTTATAAGTTTGTGTGTATCTGGGGATAAAACTAAGTCAATGATTTTAAAAGAATCAGCTTCATATATCACTTCTTCATTACCTGTGTCGTAATTAACAAGATAAACGGTACGGTGTTCTTCTTCGCTAGAGTCCAGACAATAAAAACTGTTGGGTTGACCTGCCATTTCAATAGGAATAAGGTTTTTCACCTGAGTCTTACTACCACTTTCCTCATGTTCATCATTATTTTTAGGCCAACTTTTCAAAACTTTAACGTCTTTTTTATTATCAAATTTTGACAAGGTTAGGTTTTGCTTTTCATTAAAATGCAAAACAGCTTGAGGATTACCCTCTTGATCAATAAACCAACGCGTTGCATAACCATAAATATCGGAAACTTCATTAGATGCTTTAAACTGTCCGCCATCAATTTTACTCAATTTATTGAGCTTCTTTCCCTCAATCGCCAGTTTATTAACGTTAATTTTATATATTTTGGAGTAAATACTACTTTTTGCATATAAGAATGTTCCCGCTTCTTCTTGCAATGGATGCACAAGCCAGCCTTTGGTTTTTACGCTATATACTTTTGCTTTTTCATTTAGATAAGGCATTTTGATCACCAACAACCGTTGAGATTTTTTGGTGTTTAATAAATCCTCGATACCTTTTTTTACTTCTATTAGTTGTGCTGCAATATGCTGATCATCAATCCAAACAAGCTGACTTATAGTCGCTTTTCCCTTAAAGAATCCATCTAAGTTTAGCAGTAACGATTCGGCCAAAGTCTCTGTGTTAATTAAGGTGACTTTTTTCTTGTGTTTTTGATAACGGATAGTCGCAATATATTGCCCGTTTGGGCTGATTTTCGCCATGGTCATATCTGGCATACTAAAAAATTCTAAATTTTCTTTGGTGTTTTCAGCATGGCCAATAGATATAAACGTTATACATAGATAGGTAATTATTAGAATTTTTTTTAATATTTTTTTCATTTTATTTACCAAGCTCCATGAAAAAATCATCGCGATAACCCGATTTGGTTTTTAAAGGAAAACTTTGCGGCATTAATGCTATTTCTTTAATAATTTGCTCGTGATAAGTTGCAACGCGATTAAAAAGATTCACGTCAATAACATTTACGCCGCGCTCTTTTGCAATATTTATTTCGCCAATAAAATTGATACTATTTTCTTCTACTCCAAAGCGCCACTTTGCTTCCTTATTTGTTGGTAGCCAATATGGTAGATCATAAAATGGCGCGTTAATGCGAGTAATCTGATAAATACCAGCAAACAATGGAATGAAGTAAAAGCCTTTGGTCACATTTTTTAAATCTAAGAAATAATCTTTTGTAAAAGATATACGCTCATCTGGAAGTATAAAGTCTGTTTTTTTCGTGCTGATTTTTGAAAATTGAATCGAAGGAGCTATACCGTCCACATTGACGTAGAACATTAGATAGCCTTGCTTTTTCTTCAACTCAGGCACGTCTTTGGCATGATTTAATACTTTAATCACATCTTTACTTTTTGCATAAGCATTCGATAAAAAGCAAGATACAACAATTAATACTAGAAATTGTTTAAAATTCATTTATTACACTAACCACAACTTGAATATACGTTTAGTGTAAGGATATTTATATCTGCATGCAAAGATATGTTAACTTGGTACTAACAAGTTGTTAGAATGCCGGTTGAAATTTGATCTTCTATTGTTACAGTATTCGAATGATATACAAATACAATAGATTTTTATCACCATCAAACGGAGCTTTTTGATGAACCTAGTTAACTATAATACTTTTAAAAGATGTATCTATTTGGTCATACTATTTACTTTAGCTGGCTGTGCTGGCGGTGTAAATATGTTACCAACTCTCTCTGAAAAAACAGCACCAACAAAAAATCAGGGCGTCGTAGTTGTGCGTGTCATTAATGCCAGTTCTTACCCTTTACCATTTAATCAAGTAACAATTACACCAAAAAACCTAAATGAATCTAAAAAAATCAAACCAAGTCGTTTACAGGCTTTGCCGGTTGCTACAACAAATAGCACTGTTTTTTCCGCTTCGGTAGTCAGTGGGAGTTACTCTCTTGATAGCATTCGTGCGTTTCATATACGTGGTGATTATATGTATTCTCGTTGGATTGGTGCTGACGCTCAATTTGGCACGTTTAACGTTGAACCAGGAAAAATTGCCGATTTAGGTACTATTATTTATTACCCTAAACCCCAAAAAGATAAGTATTTAAATACCACTTTACGTAAACCTTCATCGCAATCCTCTGACATTTTAGGCGATTACTTCCCCTTTTATTCTTTTAATCAGGAGCAAGTAACCACTTGGTCTGAAGATGAATATCAAGAAGATCGCGATGCCCTCTATGCATCAATAGCACAAAACCCTGTGACATTTAATACTGATTACTTAGCCCCTGATAATTCAATATATTTTGTTGGGAAATTAGGCGTTATTTTGAAGCGAACAGCTAACAAAGAGTGGGAACTAGATGCCGTCGATACAGATCTAGACTTGTCGAGCATTTCACAAAATAACCAAGGTGATTTGATCATAGGCGGTGATGAAGGTGCTGTATTTTTTAAGCAAAATAATGGTGAATGGCAAAACATATCAACGGCAAGATCACATCATGTTGAAGAAGTGTATTTCAATGACGTCGGTGATATAGAGCTAATAACGCGTGAAGAAACTAAGCTTCATGTCTTGACGAAAAGCTTACGAGAACTTAATTCATCATGGATAACTTTAGCAACTTACGATTCAGTAGCCGGTTGGAAAGATGGTAGTGGTAACATACAAACTATTTCTCAAGTAAAAAAAACAGTATCAAAGAAAAGCAAAGCAAAGCGTATTGTTTCTGCTGTTATCAATAAAGTAGACAATATTAGAACAATTACGGTTACCCAACAATCGATGCGAGAAAATTTTGCGTTTGGCACAGGTGCCAGCACAACTTATGTCTTTGCGCCTGACACATGGGTGGTATCAAAATATGAGAAAGACACTGGTGTCTCGAGCATATTCGACGCAGGGGTAGTTAAGCTAGGTGTTGAGTATGCGGGCTATTGGTCTTTAAGTGGCAAATCAACGTACTATAAAAAAGATTTGGACACTAGAACATGGGAAAAAATATCTACAAGAATTAAAAGTTGCCAAACAAATTACGAATTATCTGGTAACTTTTGCCTATCTACAAATAGCAAAGCTAAAGTGAAAGCAAAAAAGGAAAGTTTCAACTTTACTTCTGTTCCTTGGTTTAGTTCAAATACAGATGCCACAGCCATTGTATCTTTCTCAGACTATAATTTTTGGAGCGGAAAGCGTAGTAATGAAATAAAAATCGTTAAAACCAACGATGCCGGAAAAACATGGCGAATAACGGATTTAGAGCTTCCAAGTGAGTTTTGTACAAGGCTTATCAGTAAAGTAAAAGATAGTTTGTTACTTTCTTGTAATGGGACTAGCAGTGATTTTTATGAGTCATCAGATTTTGGAAAATCATGGCAACATGTTAGAGAACATGAGAGCTTCTAATATGTATTAGTGCAGACTAAATTACAAATAGGAAATAGATTGGTATACAGTACCAATCTATTTCCTTTAGCTGAAACGATACGACTTCTAAACAATGAAGTATTCTCATTTATATCGAGAATTGACGGGAATTGACGAGAAAAATAATTATGATGTACCGTGTTAAGTTTTTGGTTTAGGCAGGCCCTAATTCTCTATTATCAATTGAGATTTTGTGCCGTCTTACGCCCATTAATAGGCAACTGTTATAGTCCTTTTGAATGGCTTATGTTTAAAATTGATAACCAATCTGTAACATCCCGCCAATTTCTAAACCATCATTTTCATTTGCGCCTACAAGAGTGAAACCAATATTTCCTCCTGATTTATTTATACCCCTAAAAAAATAGCTATAACCTATGCCTGCCCCATAAAGTGCTTTCTCGTCAAAGTTATCTCTTTCACTGCCTACTATTCCAAGATAGAAGTTTGCAGCATGTTTATTAGATTGATAATCAAATAATTCTGTAGTCATATAGCCTAAACCAAAACCACAAGTTGAGCCGTTCATTGATGAGTATGACATGCAACCTGATGAAATATATTTAAAATCAGTAGAGGATTGTATCCCTACATTTAAACCAATCCCAGCATATAAACTTCCCAAACCGATACCAGCAGTAAATTTATTTTCTGCTAAAGCAGACGCATTAAAAAGTAGAATAGATAGGGAGAATATAACTAGTTTATTTGTTTTCAAGAAAGTGTTCCTTACTTTATTATTTAAAAGGTAATACCCGAAAAAGAGGCGAATGAGAGTAGGTTAAAATAATATTATTGGTCTGGTTTGCATGTATTTAACCGTTTTCATTAAAATGATTAAATAAATCAACAATTATAGATAAGATATCACCCGCAACATCTCGATTTTCCCTTGCTGCTTTATACTCTTCTCTTGCAACTGTTGGTTGACCAATAGACTCATAATAACTTCCTGTTTTAGAATGCATGTAAGCTCTTTTTTCCAAACTTGAACTTGAAGCACAACCAGTAATTATTACGAATATAGCCAATAGAACCACTTTTAGTTTATTCACTTCCATCCCTCATCCCGCTACTTCTAATCACATACATAACAGCCTATTAATAGGCTTTAAACTGTTGGCTAAAATGTGACGTAGAAATCAGACAACTTATTTTATAATGTCACATGTTCTATTGTAGCTTGCGTCAATATATTAGAATGTCTATATTATGTTCTTGATTTGTAAAGAATTGTAAGAAACATAACTCATTAGTAACTTGTTAGAGGTTTACCATAACTCTTTGATTAAAGATAATTTCCCATCCGTAAAACCAAATACGGCTAAGTATCTGTCAGTTTTTTCCCAATCACCATTGTCTTGAATAAGTCCATGTGAATATTCAATAGCTAAATGATTCTTGCCTGCTATAGAGTTTAGAATTCGAATTTGATTTTTATCAGTATTTTGGTATCTACCCAACTTAATGTTTCGTAGAAATGCCTTACGCCAAATGTCTTTAGTAAAATTTGCCTCGTATTGAACGTGCACATATTTAACATCAGCATGTGTAGATGCAAGTAGAGCATCTACATCTGATGAGGTTGAACCTTTTTTAGCCACTTTATCTAGCGCAGAAAAGTAAGCATTTACCTGCTCTAATTGGCAATATTCATCGCAATCTTTGGCCATTGTTGAATTAGATAGAATGAACGATAATCCCGTTAAAACTATTGAAGCAAAAAGTGTTTTCATTATTTAGCCCTTACTCGAGGTTATAGATAGTTCATTCTTCGTTTGTGATTCAAGTCTAAGCGTTTCGATAATCTGAGCATCCACCCAGTAAATCCCACCATTTACTTCGTTTAAATATCTGTTAAAGAAAAGGTATTTTCCATCTGGTGATACATGAGCGCCATTCTCTTTGGCATCAGTGTTTATCTTATCTCCTAAGTTGATCGCAACACCCCAAGAGTCATCCTGTTGTCTGAAGCTGATATACAGGTCAGATTTTCCATAACCGTTGTTTCTTTCACTATCCCAGATTAAATATGAATCATCAGTCGCTATAAAAGGGTGGGCTGTCCATTTGCCAGTATTAATTTCTTTGCCAAGAAGCTTCGGGGCTTGGCGTTTTCCATCCTTAATCGTTGACATACGAATGACATCGCCGCTTTTGGCATCGTCAAACACATAAGTACCCTTGGCGGACGCTGATAGACGCATAATGTACCAGTCCTCTCTATCAAACATGGGGCCAAGGCTTTTAACTTCTGACCACCCGCTCTTGGTGCGCTTCATATAATTTTTGCCCAAATGCATTGTTTTACCATCTGGATTAATAATGGGACGGCCAACTCTGGGCCCAACAATTGACTCAAGCCATCGGTTTTTTTCGAATTTAAAGACAACTAACGACCATTTTCTATCTTTTTTAAACCTTCTAGTGAAGTAGAATTCTTTCATATCAGGAGTGAAGAAACCGCTACCATCTCGATATTCTTTCGATGGCGTGCTTGGTGTAAAGGCTTTAGGTGTTGACCCCGGTGGTTTTTGCCCAACATAAGAGCCTTCAAGGACAGAAGGATTATCATGTCCGTAGCTGTTGCAACTCATAGCTAATATAGAAAACAGTAGAGCCGTGAAGAAGTAAATGGATTTCATCATTTAACCCTTACTCGAGGTTATAGATAGTTCATTCTTCGTCTGTGGTTCAAGCCTAAGCGTTTCGATAATTTGTGCATCCACCCAATATATATCTATGTTTCCTTTTTCCATTGTTCTGTTGAAAAGTATGTACTTTCCGTCAGGGGTAACACTTGCGTAAAAATCTTCTTTATCTGAATTAATCTTATCGCCCATATTAGTCGCAGGCCCCCATGAATAATCCTTTTGTCGATAACTAATATAAAGATCAGTTCCACCATAGCCGCCTTCCCGCTCGCTATCCCATATTAGGTAACTCTCGTCAGGTGCGATAAAAGGGTGCGCAGTCCATTTGCCCGTATTTATATCTTTGTTGAGAAACTCCGGTGCTTGACGTTTGCCATTTTTAAATATTGAAATGCGCATTTTACTACTTATATAATCATCAAAAACATAACTATCTTTGGTAGATGAAGACAAACGCATAATGCCGAAGTCTTTGCGGTCAAACATCGGTCCAAGGCTTTTGGATTCTGACCAATTATCGCCGATGCGGTCTTTATATTTTTTGGCCATGTGCATGCGTTTACCGTCAGGAGAAAATACTATTTCACCTGTCCTAGGGAATTCAATATACTTCTTCCAGACATTGTTTTGCTGACGAAAACCTATCACTCTTGGTTTGAAGCCACTAGCGTCGGTGGCGCGATCTAAAGCAAGATAAAATTCTTTCATGCTCGGCGAAAATACTCCGTCAAGCTCCCAGCCATCTTTGGATATGATACCTGGTGCAAACGGTTCAGCCACCAATCCAGGCGTTTTTTGCCCCATATAGGATCCCTTCAAAACTGGAAATTCATCTTTACTATTTATTTCATGGCTATAACTATTACCACTTATCATCAGAGCAATTGCCAATAGAAGTTTTGAGGGTAAAGTTGATTTCATATTTTATTCCTTATTCGATATTAATTTTTAATTTACTTTTTATGTCAACGACTTACTGTTTAGGTCTGAGTGTTTCGATAATTTGTGCATCTATCCAGTACATCCCAGCATTTTCATCATTACTGTATCTGTTAAAGAAAAGATATTTTCCATCAGGCGTTACTGTTGCACCACTTTCCGAAACACCTGTGTTTATTGTATCTCCCAAATTAATAGCTGCACCCCATGCACCATCTTTCTGTCGATAACTAATATACAAATCAGCCTCACCATACCCACCTTCATCTTGCTCATCCCAGATCAAATAGGATTCATCTGGTGCGATGAATGGGTGCGCATTCCATTCACCAAAATCAATGTCCACTGCTTTGGGTTTTTCATGTTTGCCATCGATCAATCTTGAATAACGAATAGGGCCTGATTCACTTGCTTCATCAAAATAGTAAGTTCCGTTAGCGGAAGACATAAGGCGCATAATACGAAAGTCTTTAAAGTATGAACCTAGACTTTTTTGTTCTGACCATCCTGATTCAGTTCGTTCCTTATAATGTTTACCCAAATGCATAACCTTACCGTCTGGAGTAACAATAGGTCGACCCACTTTGGGTTCGACAAATGATTCGCGCCATTGATTGTTTTCTAACTTAAAAGTCATTAAAGACCACTTTCCATCTTTATTGTTTCTTCTAGTAAAATAAAACTCTTTCATATCAGGAGTGAAGAATCCGCTATGATCACGGCGTTCTTTTGATAGGCCACTGGGCGCAAACGCTTTAGGGATTGAATTCGGTGGCTTTTGACCGACATAAGGCCCTTCAAGGACAGGAAATTTATCATGTCCATAGCTTTTACTGCTCATTACTAGAATAGAAAGTAGCAGGGTAATAAAAGTAAAAATACTTATAGTTTTCATAATTTGTTCTCTTCTTTTTGTATATTTGATAACCATTTAACACTACGCACGCCGAGCATAGGAAATGAGTCACTATGGCCAGAAGATTCGATCACGACATGCTTTATTGATGATATTCCTTCATATCTTTTATTTTTTAGCTTAGAAACGAAATCTTCGATATGAGTGCTTAACTCCTTTTCTAATTCGCCATATGAAATAAACAGGTTGATCGCGGACGCTTTACTTTTTAATGCTGCATTTTCCAAAGAAAAAAGTAAGGGAATATCTCGCCAAAGCGATGGGCTGCCGAGTATGTAGTTTTTAAACGTATCCGGTTGTGCCATTAGTATATAAGCGCCAAATCTTCCCCCTGAGGAAAAACCAAAATAAGTGCGATTATTAGGATCAGTGCGATATTTTTTTTCTATCGTCTTAATTACATCGTTGCGAATAAAAGTCAGATGATTACTGGCCTGCCCAAGCTGATATTTAGCCTGAACTTCTGGATTGCTTGATTTGCTAATTGAATAATCTCTATTTCGACTTACGTGCTCTCCTTTTTCTTTCATTAGGGTTTCATTGATGTCTTTTTGCCATGAAATGCCAACTAAAATAGCGTCTTCCATCAGGAATTCAGTTGAGCCGGATAATAATTCGATTTGCCAGATTGCATCAGTAATATAGATAACAGGGTAAATCTTGTCTTTGTTCTTTGAATATCCTTCAGGTAACTTAATATACAACTCATACTGTCTATCGGCTTGAGTATCTTTGATCGGGAGAACTTGTATTTTAGGTATTGTAAAGTCTCTTGTGTTTTCGGCCTTGACTGATAATAAAGGCAGTAAAGATAGGTACATTAAAACTGAAACTAAGATTTTTTTCATACGCATTGTAAAACCTACTGGTAAATAGCTAAGCCCTCTATAAGGCTCTTCTTGAAAATCAGGAAGGTGTTGAATGTATATGAATAAAACCAAAAATACCTGACGTGGCGCTGATTTTTGTCTGACTTCATTCTGACAATGAGCTTTTTATATAATTATCAGTATTTTACAGTGTCTGCTTTAGCTTTCTTCAGGATTCATGCTAAGATAATTTTCTTTGTTACACTCACTTTTGAGTAATAACTTTCATTCTGGTAAGCATTTATATGGCAATACAATATTGGGTCGGTGATTTTTTTGTCGATTTATCAAGGAATCAAGTCACTCAAAAACAGCAATCGCAGACTATTGCACCTAAAGCTTTGGCTGTTTTAACTTACCTCGCTCAAAATCAGGGCAGAGTAGTTAGTTACGACGAATTATTTGATAAAGTTTGGCCCGATACTATTGTTACGCCGAATACATTACAAAGAAGTATTGCTCAGCTAAGAAAAGTACTGGGTGAAGACAGTAAAGTGCAATCCTATATTAAGACTCACGCCAAACAAGGATATAGCCTGGAATGTGACGTTCGATGGCAAGGTAATACCGAGTCTAAAAATGATGAGCCGAACAACAGTTATGAATCGCAGGAAAACGATGTAGACAAAACTTTTTTTAATGTAAGAGATAGTGAAGAATATAGTAAAACTAATAATGAAGTCACAAGTACTACTCAATCCGCTAAGGATTCGGCTGCAAATACAGAAGCTCATTCGATAGCTAAATCAAAAAATTCCAAATCTAGTTTAAGACTAATTGTTATATTCTTTGGTATTTTGATATTGGTTTTTGTTGGGTATCAGTATCTCGCTGCCAAGCAACCTCAACAATTTTCCATTGGGGAGTTACGCGCATTAACTTCAACAGATAACAAAGAACTCGCTAGCATTTATTCGCCTGATGGTAAGTACATAGTTTTCCACCGGTATTCAGAACAATTTTGTACTAATAATATCTGGGCAAAAGATACCAAAACACAACAAGAGTACCAGCTAACAAAGAACTCAGATTCATATGGCAGCCATAGTTTTTCTAAAGAGGGCAATAATCTGGTATTTGTGAAAACTGGCGGTTGTAATGAACCTAACATAGAGAAAAAATGTTATGAACTGATGAGCTTGGATTTTAACAAGGCACTCGTGTCACCTCAATCTCCAAGGGTATTGATGGAGTGTAAAAATTCAAGAATACGAAATCCTAAATGGCTAAATAATAATAATATTACTTTATTGCAGAAGTTTTCAGATCGTTGGAAATTAATAAGTTACTCGGAAAGTGAAAATAGGAGCCAAGTATTATATGCACCTTCGGATGGCAATATAATTGACTATGATTATTCGGTAACAGACGATTTGATTGCACTCACCAGTATTCATGTTGATGGCCATTATTACATTGAAGTGCTCAAAGCCGATGGTCAGATTTTATCGAGTCATCGAATTAATTATCCGAAAGAAATAGCACAATTTAGGCTTATTGCTCCCAATTTTTCGCCTTTTAAAAATCAACTCATTTTTAGTACGGGTAAACAGCTTTTTACACTCACTTTTTACGGTCAAGTAGACAATGTCAGCTTACCTCTTGATGAATCAATGGGAACGCCTATATTCCATCCTGACGGTAATCGAATGCTGGTAATTAAAGGGCATTACGATAGTGACATCGTTTCTATGCCCTTATCGCAGGTAAAGAACACAGAAATCACTGAACCAGAAGAAGGTAAAAACAAACAGGATAAGAAATTCGCAGTTATTGATCGCTCTATACGCGGTGAAGACGAGGCTATATTGCAACCCAATGGCGAATTAATCGCCTACACTTCTAAACGTTCAGGAGAAGCACAACTTTGGATAACTGAAGGTAAGAGTTCACGACAACTCACTCACTTTCCTATAGACACCAATATATATGGAATTGACTGGGCGGCAGACGGTAAGAGTATTTTGGTTAATGCCAATAGTGAACTAACTCAAGTTTATCTGGATTCAAAGCTACAAACCTTTCCATTAGAATACTCTATGGTTCAACTTTTTCAGTGGGATAGTAAAAGTAATAGTGCTTTGTTACTTGTGCGTATTCGAGGAGTTTTGAAATTGGCAGAGCTAAACTTAGCGACCTCTGAAACTAAGATTATTAATGATAAAAATGTTAATTGGGCATTAAAAAGTGAGAGTGGTCAATTAGTCTACACTGATCATCTGGACAGATTTTGGCGACCAGGTCCCGCTGAAGATAGTCGTATTGAAGCACTTGATGGTCAAGCAAATAATAAGCTAAAATTCTTGATAAAAGACAATATCATTTATGGGTTTAATGATGATTTTCAATTGTGGTCGTATACTCTTAAAGAGGAGCGATTTGAAATCATCGGAGAGTTACCTAAAAATGTAGACGATTTAACCGACATAAATCAGGCGATGATTATGATAACAGTTCGGGTTTCAGCAAAAAAAGAAGTGGTTGAACTCATTTTAAAAGAATAAAGCAATGAATAGCTGGAATCTAAAAAGTTTAAGAAATTCTTTGCCGCAGATTAAGAAGTAGAGTCATCTAATTGAGTACCTAAAGGGTAGATCTGGATTGATTACTCTATTTCGTACGGGTAAAAATATTAAGGAGTAAGTATCATCTAATCCGCCCTTTAGTATTAAACCAGCATAATGTATTAAAGTGGTTATTCAAAGAACCAAATGATGCAACAGATACTCATTAGTTCGTAGGTTGTTAATAGCCTGGTTTCAAAAGGAAGGGTCTCCTTTTTCTCAATTTTGATTGGCAATACCAAAAAGCATGCATAATTACATTGGTTTAGAAGGTGATATTTTAAATTTTACTATTAATAGGGTTTCATAAAACCCAAGGAGTTGGTGATGCCAGCAAATAAACACAAAAGAAAAGCTTCAGCACATGTTAAGTCTAATAAAGCAAATCGGTTTCAATCATCTGGGTTAATGGCTAGGCATCCCAAGATATTTGTTTTAGTGGGTTTATTCCTTGTAACTTTAGGTTTGTATCTTTTAACCTTTAAGTCGCAAGATAATGCTATGTTTGGTCTTGCGATGATCTCTCTTCTTACGGGAATTGTTACTACTTTTTATGCCAAATTTACGTTAGCTAAAAATAAATCAAAGTAATGATGTGTTCACTCATGGCAAAGCAATAAAAGACAATATGGCGAGTTTGATTAAAAGTGAAAGCTTTTATTTCACTCGCTGATTAAACTCACCATGCTTTGTTTCCATTTTTCTCTTATTCCAAAAAACACCCCACGTTTCTCTAACACTTTCATTGCATTGATTAGTCTATCTATGATTTTTTGATCTGTGTTCAAGCTGCATGCTAAATTAAAGTTTAGTGTTAATTCTTCGAACTGAAATACATTTTTATATTTTAATGCATCAGCCGAATTTTTGACCCTGTTATTGAGCAAGTCATCATTATATTGAGCTTAGTTGCTAATACCTGATTACAGAAAAATACAAAAAATATAGCTAAGCTTAAAGCCAATTCCCTCTTCACTCGAAACATAAACACTTTGTTATTTTTTTGACCGTGCTCCCAACTATAGCCTAGTTATGAAATTACGGTAAATTCTTACCTAATTGAACCTATATCATTGCTTTATCGTTTAAACAGGAGACTTTTCTATTAAAACTATTGGCTAAAGTTCGCGTAAATAATATTTTTAACTAATAAAATCAATACATGTATTTATTGTTGATTTACCCACTATTATCTACTATAAACAGTAGATAATAGTGATTGAAATTGGGAGGGAATGTGATTAAATTTATAAAAATACTTTTATGTTATTTCCCTTGTTTTTTAGTCAGCGCAAATCAGAACGTTATTATTAATGACATTCATTGGCCTCCTTATTTTATGATTAATGCCCAAAAAGAAGGCACAGGTTTGGCAAAGGAAGTCATCAATTTATGCTTGCAAGGTATTGGTTATCAAGCTAAATACCAAGAACTGCCTGTTAAACGAACCCATCATTTTATGGAAGTCGGAGAAATTGATGTCACCGTTTATTCTTATAAAAAAGAGAGAAATGAAATCCTCTATTACTCGAAGGAGGTCTTATTTAATTCAGAATATGGGTTTATGGTTAGAACAGACAGTGATATAAAAATAGATAAATTAGACGATTTATCTCCTTACGTTATGGGGCACTTAGCAGGATTAAGCTACACACCTGAACTCAAAAAAATAATTGATGATAAAGCTAATATCGGGGAAGTTGTAACCGGCTATAGTTTAAAAGCAATGTTTGCTCAATTACTTTCTGACATTCCAAGATTTGAAATAATGGCCGATTCAAAACACACATTTTACTGGGAAGCTAAAAAGTTAGGTATTTCAGATAAGATAAAAGTTTTAGATTATAGTATTAAAAACAAAGCCTACTATATTACCGTATCCAAAAATTCGAATAACATTAAAAATCCCAATGAATTTCTAGATAAAATAGATGCTTGTTTACGTGAAATAAAGCATAACGGAACGTATGAAAAAATTCTTGAACGATATGGGATCCATTAACATAAAGTTCAGGATATTTATTCATATTTTCAAACGTAAAATTACAACGATAATTACCTATAATTGTTGGCTCAACTCAAAGGTACTTATTATAAAATATCTCCTTCAAAATTAAGCTTTAATTACATTCCTAATTGCATATTTGACCAATATCAACCACTTGTGAAATAGCAAAATTATATTTTCCTGTTATAATTTTAGAACGGCAAAATATTAGATAGGAAGTTATATGAAGATAATTCTATTTAAATTCAAGATTACCTTGTTACTGATACTGGTATGTTTTGAAATATCTGCTGAAAAAATTCTTGATGCAATAACAATCGATGAAGCGAAAGCACATTATTTATTAGAAATAATTAAACATATCGATCACAAATCAGAAAAATCCCTTATTGTTATTGGCCTATTAGGTAAAAACAAGCTGCTTCACGAGGCCATAAAAAATAAAATATCTGGGACTAGTGTTAGGAACAAAGTGTTAAGTGTGCAAAATATTCCTAGCCAATCAAAGAAAAAAAACTATTATTCAGTGGTATTAATAACCGACAGTAAATTAAATAATGTACCTGCTATTTTTGAGCGATTTGGAAATGTGTTAATTGTAGTCGATGGGCGCGTTAACAAAGCATCACAATTCGTTAACTTAATTAATAGAAGTGGACAAATAGAACTGGCACTCAATCGAGAAAACTTGGTTAAATATGGGTTTGAAATTTCAAATCAATTATTAGAGTTTGCAGGTACTAAAGAAGATCTTGCTGAACAGTTAAATCATAAACAAATGCGATTAAAAAGCCTCATTGAAGACGCTAAGATAAAAAGTAAAATTGTAGAAGATATTAGTCAAACGTTGGTAGAGAAAAATGCGGCACTAGATCAAATCCAAATCACTTTGAAAGAAAAGAATAATTTACTCTCGCAAAACATATCTAAGCTAAGTGATAGCAAAAACCAGCTTCAGGTAATGCAATCTCAGATGAACATCGATCATCAAAAAATAGCAGATAATAAAAAGTACATTTCATATCAAAAAAATCAGTTGGAAGCAAAAACAGCTGAACTATCATTGAAGGAGCAACAATTAAAAGAATTGAATGAAAATATCGAGAGAAAAAAAGAAATACTTAAGCAGCAAAATATTGAATTATTTAAGAAAAGCGAAATAATAAATCAAAAAGTTGAAACGATTAGTGATCAAAGAACGTTATTAATTGTCGCAGCAACCGCTATCCTTATAATTTCAATCTTCGTTTATTTGGCGATAAGATTTGCGCGCATGCAAAAGCAAACAAATGATGAGTTGAATAAATTAAATGATCAATTATATGAATTAGCAACTACAGATAATATGACTAAATTATTTAATAGAAGACATTTTATCGAATCAGCACAGCGACAGATCACTCAAATGCAAAGAACAAAAATTGCTGGTGCGATATTGATGATAGATATTGATGATTTTAAAAACGTAAATGATACTTTTGGCCATGCAATGGGTGACGAAGTTATAGCAAAAGTCGCTTCTATACTTAAAATCAATTCACGGGAATATGACTTAGTAGGTCGTGTTGGCGGTGAAGAGTATGCAATGTTACTGAGCCCTTGTAATTTTGATAAAGCGAATCAAATAGCTGAACGGCTCAGAAAGAAGACAGAAGAGTTGTCGATTGCGAATATTAATAATACGATTAAAGTAACGATAAGTATTGGTTTAACGATGATCAAGAAATCAGATAAAGACATTGATAGATCAATGCATAGAGCTGATGTTTCTTTATATAAAGCCAAAAAATCAGGGAAGAACAAGGTAGTGTCTGACTAAAGGTTTGGTTATTTTATAGGGGGATACCCTAATTAACTTTAAATGTTTACTCGGTCATTCTAAGAAATTTTCAAGCATAGCAAAAGGCTATGCTTGAATTAAAGTTTTTAACCGAAGTGATTAAAAACAATTTTATTACCATCGAAATCACGGAAATAAGCGCCATAAAAAACGTCGGGAATACGTTGGCCAGGTTTACCATCGCAAGTTGCGCCTAAAGCTATTGCTTTATTATACATTTCGTCACATTGTTCTTTTGAACCCGGAGCAATTGCTAGCATGTTGCCGTTACCACAGTGTTGCGGTTCTTCGTTATAAGGTACACAAATGGCAAGCATGGGCTCTTTCATGCTTTTACCAATAAATATAATACGTTCCATTTTTATCAATGTTTTTGCGCCAATGGGTGCCAAGAGCTCGTTATAAAAGGCTTCTGATTTTTCTAAGTCGGTTACGCCGATAGTTGTATAGCTAAGCATATCTATTCCTTTTTTATGATGTTCAGTGTTGTACTTATTTTTTAGAATATTGACTACAACAGGTTAGTCAAATCATGTCAATATTCGCCTAAAAATGTCAGATAAAAAAGTTAAAAGGTCAATTAATTAACAAGCTCTTCGTCAACCCTATTCACTAATTTTTGATACCAGAATGACGCCAATAAAATAAATACGCCAACGCTCATAAATAAGATAACTTTCTGCCAAAGTAATGCATTGGCAGCATCGATCATCGCCAATTTTATTATGCCTAACGCAATTAAAGCAAAGCTGTATTTCACCGTTGTTAAACGTCTATCTTTTAAGAATAAAATTAAAGCACCATGAACAGCAAGCACAGGAGAAATCAATAAATCAAAGCGATAAGTTGTGAGTGAAGCAAATAATGTTACATAACTAATTGCAGCAATAGTATGTAGAAATAAATCACTGTTTAGTTTTAACGCAATACCAAGCCGAGATCGTTCAAATTTATGCTCTTTTTTATATAAAGCTGATATCAAAAATACCACTGGAACTAAAACATAAAACCCATTTGATGGTATTAGCAATAATGCCCCAATGACCAGCAATAAATTTATCGTAATAATAACGTTTTCATTTCTTTTCAAATGCGCTGATATTGTCATTATATTAAAAGCTATTGCCCAATATAATGAAGCAATAAATACCGCATACAACAAACTATTTATTTGAGAACCTACAATATTTGGAAGTGCTAAGCCTAAAGCTAATACACCGCAACTACAGATGAATTGATATACAGGTAACGAATCTTTACGATTGATTAAATAAGCAATAAAGTAAAAAACTGAAAAACCAATGAGTGCCAAAATACTGTGCAATAGAGATAACTGGCCAATAAGTAGCGCAAAAGAAACCGATGCTAAACCTGTTAATATTTTAGCTTCATTAAATAAAAAGTGGTGTTTAATTTTTCGTGCTATTAATAATGCTAATAGTGGTGAAAGCCATACTAACATCAGTGATTCTTCATCAAAACGACGAACAACTGATCCTAACCAACAAACAGGGATCAGTAAATAAAAGAAAATTCTTAGCGATTCAGCTATTTCTTTTATCTCACTATTTGGTTGATATTTTCGATAAAAGGCAGACCATAACCAAAGCTGTAAAAATGCTGATGCTATTGCCAATTTTGCAAATAATGGCAGCATGGTAAAGCGGTAGCTATCAACTATTAATACACCTTGGTGAGCATAGAACAATGGTACAGCGATCAGCATAGCGGCAAACACTTCTATTGATACTTGTTTACAATGTTTTGCTCTAAACAACAGTGCCAATTGTATTAAAATAACGAGTGCCCCCGCCCAATTACCTAGCCATATATGTGCACTCACAATAACCAAAATTGATAACCAAAGTACCTCAAGGAGCTGTAAAAAAGGTTTAACGTTATTTATGGTGAACTTATCAAATATTTCGGACGCACTTATAAGGCGTTGCCAAACGGCAATAACCGCGACAATCATTATGGATAACACCCAGCCGTCAACAGATTTTAATGCAGGCAACGGGAAGTAAATGGCTAATGCAGACCATGAATATAATAGTGCAATTAAGGTAAGGATTTGGCCTTGATTTATAGGAGAGGCAATCTTATATCTACGACCAATTACAATGAGTAATATGCCCTCTACAGCCCAAGCAATACCCCAATAAGAATCACTAAAAGCACTCATTATGGTAAGTACACCCCAAGATGCAGCGAGTAGTATGAAAAAATGTGTTAATTCACGTTTTACTTTGTAAAACAAAACACTCATTGCTATAGCAACTAAGGAGTTGAAAGCAAAGGTTAAACTAATTGTACTGCTAAATATGTCGGCTGCTTGAAAGAATATTAATGCAGTTGAACCAGCAATTGCAGCAAGGAAAACTAACGCCTGACTCGTTGGTGATTTATTTTTAAGAAGTGTTATCGCGACATAAGCAAAAAATAGCAGATAAAATAAGTTAACAACCCAAACTGAAAGCTCGATGTTTTCAACTCCAACAATCCACTCAAGAGACACTAAGGTGAACGCTAAACATAAGTGAGCTAGCCACTGTCCAACATAACGATAGGCTAATATTAAACTGCTACAAACGACAAAAGCGAGTGATAATAAATAGTAAAGAGGTTCTGCGCCAATAGCATTTGAAAATATGGGCATTGTTGCTATGCCGATCACTCCTAAAGCGCCTATTACTTTAGTTTCTAACCATAAGGCCATGGCGTGGCAAATTAAAGCGATGGCCAAATACAGAATTAATACAAGTATATTGGGGAGAAGGCCATAAACACTGCCCGAAAAGTAAACGGTACTATAAGAAAGCAGTATACCGAGTGTAACAATAGCTGTGGCGAACTCACCGAAACGCGTTTTTGTTTTTAATACAATCCCTAAGCCTATAACTAGAATCGCTGCAAAACACATTAATAAAGATTTAACTCCAGCACCTAATTGATCTATCAGTAATTGCATTAAATAACCAAAACCCGCCAGTGTAAGACCGATTCCAACCATTGTTAGTATGAAAATGCCTAACATACCTCTTTCTTTATATGACGTGTAAATTTTGGTAACAGGAGAGCACCAGTCAAAGAAAGAAGACAGAATAGTTTGAATTAAAATCGTGATAAAAGAAGGTTTTTTCGGTATTGACTCTTCCCATAGTTTTTTAGACGATAGATATTCATCGGCAGTAACCGTTTGCTCTTTCGGTAAAATACCTTCATCAGTATTCTTTCGCTCTACTAAAGGAACAACTTCTTCAATTTGAGTGATATCTGTATCGTGATATTCTGCTGATTCTTGCTCTTGAGTAAGCAAGATATTTAAACGATTTTCAACAGAGTCGACACGCTCACTGAATTGAAGTTTAAGTAATGCTAGTTCAGACCTTAGCATTTTCACTTCTTCATTCATGACTACATCCTGTAATTTATTCTTTTAATTTTTAACCAGCTTAAGCCCATTATTCAATAAATAAACTATTTTTTTAGAAGTATCCTAACAATATATTTACAATATCATACTCGCTTGACCATAAGTTATTTAAAAAGTTAAAGTCTAGAAAAGACCTTCAATTAGCTATTAATTAAAACATCTACTTTTGGGCACTACCAATTAAATACATTGAGTAATTTTAAAACATGAGAATTTTATTTCTTTCGAATAAAGATTTGGCGAGTAACGTTGCACTTAATCTGTTACTTCCAAAAGTATCAAAAATCCATGAAGTACATCTGTGGTTATCAGCTAAAGTTGGAAATAACAGTATTCTTCCGAAACAATTAAAAACGCTTAAATTTTTTGAACAAGATTTGTTTAACAAGCTGCTTAGCCCATTAATACCTGCCCCAAAGAATATAAATACATTCAAAACTTTTGATGAATTCAGCCCTTTCTTACATTCAGACGTAAGAGAAGTTCATAAAATTAATTCGCCTGAGATGATTGATGATTTAAATGCATTGTCACCCGACCTTATTGTATCTATCCGCTTTGGCGGGATCCTAAAAGAAACGGTTATTAGTATTCCGAGAAAAGGCGTTATAAATTTACATTCGGGTATCTTACCTAAGTATAAAGGTGTGATGGCAACATTTTGGGCGATGAAAAATAATGATCCTCAGGTAGGAACTACATTACATACCATTGATGATGGCTCTATAGATACTGGTCAAGTTGTCAAAATTTCCAAAATGAATGTTGAAATAAAGAAATCTTACTTGTGGCACGTACTTGAACTTTATAAACAGGGCTCTTTAGATATATTAGAGGCTATAGAGACCTTAAATAGTGGCGATGTTCTAGACTCTACTCCGCAAAATGAAAGCAACACTTATTTCACCTTTCCTACTGAAAACGAGTGTAATGATTTTGAAAATAATGGACTTTGTATTGTAGATGAACAAGATTACTTAGAATTTATACAGCTCAATTACATGTAGTCTTCTGATTTACCTTTCCATAAAAATACAGTTACTTGATGAATTAATTATCTTTCTGAAATAATAAAGGGGTGCATTATTAATGCACCCCTTTTTGTTTTTATTATAATCTTATGAAAAAGCTATCATAATTTAAGGATTATAAACAACATCCAAACTTACACCACTTGCAGCAGAGTATCCGTAAACACCGATATGCCATGTGTCAGCAGTAGGGTTAGTAAATGAACATGCTTCATTATTACCACCTTTGTATGGACGACAATCATATGTAGACGATGTTGGGTTTGAACCACGTCTAATATACATGTCCGCATCACCAGTACCACCACTCATGGTGAAGTCTAATGTTGCCATACCTGCTGGAACGTCAACTGTGTAATAAGTCCATGCGCGACGACTTACACTAATATCATTAACAGAAGCACTACCACCGGTTGCTCCACCACCACCTGTTGAAGGTTCAGTGAAACTACCTGTTAAGTTAACACCTGTAAATGCTGAATAAGCAACAACTTTTACATAATAAGTGCCTGCTTGTGCCGTGCTAATTGGACAACTTTCAGAGTTACCGCCTGCATAAGGACGACAGTCATAACTACTACTTGTTGGTGCAGAGCCGAATTTAACGTATAAATCAGCATCGCCAGTACCACCAGCCATAATAAAGCTTAGATCTGTTGCTCCGGCAGGTACTTCCATGGTGTAGCTAAGTTCAGAACTAGAAGCTAGACCAGTTTTAGTAATACCGTTTTCAAGTGTGTTGCCTGTTGGAGGCGGAGGAGTTACCGTTCCACCACAACTTGCTGCTAACGCATCAGACGCTGCTTTTGCTTGTACTAAACCAAAACCTGTTTTGTCGTCGCGACCTGCAACATCAAGATCAATAGCCGTTGATTTTAAAGCACTACGCACTTCATCAGCAGTACAGTCTGGATTATTACTCCATGCAAGTGCTGCAACACCTGCAACATGAGGTGTTGCCATTGAAGTGCCATTATAATAAGCATAATCTTGTGAGCCATTAACAGTTAAGGTTGCAGAGCTACCTAATTGCGTTAATAACTGCTGACCTAATGCACGACTAACTGAAACGCTCGGTACTGAAACAGCATTCGTAGAGTCAACCAAAAATGGGTTCTGTAAACCAGGACGTGTACTATTACTATAAACAATCACACCAGATGCACCAGCCTCAGCACAAGCTTTAGCAGGATTTATTTCTGGATAATTACTGCCTTTTTGGTTGTCATTACGTTCTGCTAAACAAATGTTTCCTGAAACATTACTACAGCTATAACTGCTACCTGAAATAGTACAGCTTGCCAATACACCGTTAGCGCTGCTATTAATGTTACTTACGATGAAGTTACCACCACTTTCAATGTAATGAGTTTGAGGCACAACCTCATCATTTCCGTAAGTTGTTGAACCTATATTAATAAAGCCTAAACGACCATCACCAGCAACGGTTGATAATACTGCTTCGCCAGGAGCTGATATTTCAACTTGGCTCGTATATTGAGAAAACTCAGCATGTTGATTATTGCTATCGAGTGCACCAACAGCCATAACTGAATCATATGAAGCAGGGTAAGATAAGGTTGTATTGCCATCGTTACCTGAAGCGGCAACTAATAACACGCCTGCATCAGCAGCAGCTTGTAATGCGTTCTTTTCTGTAATGCTTGAACCTCCACCACCTAAACTCATGTTAATTACGTTTGCGCCATTATTAACACAAGTATCAACTGCATCAACTAATTCACCAGTGTAGCCCCAGCCAGCTTCATTAAATACTTTAACAATATGAAGATTTACATTAGTGTTTGGCATAATACCGACAACACCCTCACTGTTATTAACGCCAGCAATAGTTCCCGCTACGTGAGTACCGTGAGAGCCGCCATTTTGATACCAGTTACCCGTTCCTGAGTTATTGCTGCCGCTAGCATTATTAGCATTTAAATCTGGGTTTGCTTGTTCATAACCTGAATCGATAATACAAACGGTCATGTTGGCGGCGTCATTATCAGTTAATTGGTCTGATTGTGTTTTGGATATACCCCATGGCTGGTTTTGCGCCATTAAGAAACGCTTGTAATCGGGTTCGATGAACTCAATTGACGAATCTTGTTTCATGAGTTCTATCATTTCCTTTACATCTTTGATGCTCTTCTGTTTACCAAAAGAAACGCTGTGACGACCATTTTTCAAGGCCTTTTTATGTGTTAACGAAAGTCCTGCTTTTGAAAGTCCTGCTCTTTTTGCTAATCCGAGAGGGAATGTGTTTCCGTTGGTATTGTTTTTATATTTAATAATCAAACGATCAGTAAAACTCTGGTTTTCTAGCATTTGTTGTGCACGCCAATTAGCAAAATTTAATTTTGTTGATTGGGACAATTCAATTCCGCTTTTGTTTACTTTATTTACTTTATTTACTTTATTTACGTTATTGATGTTAGCTTGATTTGCGTAACTTGCCGCGCTAGTTACGGTTAGAATAGATAAGGCTACTGCACTTAGTGCAAGGCGCTTGTTATTTCTCATTTGATATAAACTCCATCGTTTATTTTACGTTTATTTTGAAAGTTCACCTTAGTGACTTCGACGTATTTTTTTATGTATTGGTTTAATGAATACAAAACAAATCACAAAAATAGTGCCTTATTAACAATATTTTAACTAGCAAACGACGGACTATTTTTGATATTAAAACGACAAATTGATTTTTTATTTATTTGTTAACTTGTTGATAATAATTATTTTGTTTTCTTTTTGTCGGGGGTGTTCGAAAAGGTGTCGCTATTTTGCTAGGGAATGTTTCATGGCTTGTTAATATCGAATTATGCAAGAAGCAAGATGCAAGTTTACAAAAAGAACCATAAGTCATAATCGGAATAGTAAGGACTGCTCAATAAATAATAACGTTGCTAAAAATAATAAAAAACAACGTCCCCATATAATAAAGAGAGAGTGGAAAATATGAAAATTACTAAATTTACAACATCGATAATTGCTCTAGCTGTTACAGCCGCATTTTCAGCTCAAGCAGCAGGCGGTAGATTCATTCTAAAACTATGTGACCAAGATACAAATAATTGCGTTGCAGATGTAACAGTTAACTTCTAGCTTTAGACGTTTAAATACAGGGAAGTAATCTCAATTAAGTACATGATATTCAGCTTATAATTTAAGCTGGATATTTCTATTTTATTCACTATTAATAACTTGTAGGTATATGGATATAACCATAAGTTATTGTGGGTTGGGTGTTGTTTGGTTTATGTTCACAGTCAATGTGTATTTTGTAAATTATTATTTAAAATTATGTATATGTACTATTTTAAAAATGTAAATTACAATCATTAAATTAAATTACCCTGACGTTTTAAAAGATGTAACAGGCAAAAGGGATAAATATTTTGAATATTTCTGTAAACAAAAGTATAAAACTACTCTCACTTTTAAGTCTTATCAGCGTAACGGCTTGGCTTATTCATGTAACAATTAATAAAAATGTCGATGCACAAAAGCAATCGTACATTATCTCTTCAAATAACTATCAATTATTACAAACAGAGTTAGTTACGCTTAACGTTCAGCCAACTCATGAATTAGACATTATCAATGCGGTAGCGGTGTCTCTTACTTCTGAACAATTAGCTCAGTTACAAGCACAAGTAGAGGTTCAAGTAACCCAAAATTATAAAGTTGAACTTTCGGGGCGTAGGGGATGGGGAAAGCGTCAGTGGCAACCTGAGTCAGTAGTAAACGATCAAATTGAAGCAAGTAGCCTACATCCATATGGAATTTATGGTGAAGGTGTAACTATCGGATTTCTTGATACGGGACTTGACCAATTACATGGATTATCAAATGATTTGTACGGATATGATAAAGCGTGGGGTACTTATGATGCTATCAATAATACATTAAGTAATTATGATGATGAAGCCAGTGGGCATGGAACACACGTAGCCAGTATTGCAGCAAACAGTGATTATGATGCGTATGGAAAGATTTATGGTGTGGCACCTAATGCCTCTATTGTTGGTATCAAAGCATTTGATGCTGAAGGTAAAGCAACCTATGCAGATGTTATTCGCGGCATTAGTTGGGCAATACAGGTAAAAGACCAAATAAATCTTAAAGTTTTAAATATGTCATTTAGTGGACCTGTACGTTCTTATTATTGGGAAGACCCATTAAATCAAGCAGTAATGAAAGCTTGGCAAGCAGGTATAGTCGTTGTAGCGTCTGCGGGCAATAAAGGTCCAAACCCTATGACAATCGGTGTTCCTGGAAATGTGCCGTACATTATTACTGTAGGAGCTATGACAGATGCTTATACCTCTGAAAACGATGCCGATGATAAATTAGCATCTTTCAGTGCTGCAGGACCAACCGTGGAAGGCTTTGTTAAACCTGAAATTATTGCACCTGGTGGCCACTTATCAGGGTTAATGTCATTTGATACTCAAATAGTGATGGAACATCCTGAATTTCATGACGGTGGACGTTATTTCGAAATGTCAGGTACTTCACAAGCGGCAGCCGTAGTTTCTGGTGTCGTTGCATTAATGCTGGATTTTGAACCACATTTAACTCCGGATCAGGTGAAGTGTCGATTAATGGATAGTGCTCACTCAGCCACAAAAGATGACGGAACACTCGCTTATAGTGTTTTTCAGCAAGGCTCGGGAATGGTAAATGCGTATGATGCCTTATTAAGTAGTGCTGATAATTGTGCCAACCAATCACTAAATATTGCAAAAGACATCGATGGAGAAGAGCATTATTCTGGACCTTCTAATATAGATGAAAACGGTGACTTTTATATTGAAGGGTTGGGTGAAGAGTATGTTTGGAAAAAAGAAGATACCCTAGAGGGTAATGCACTAATTTGGAAAGTTAACTATGAGGCTGATAATTTAATCTGGAATAATACGGCATCTACTGATGCTTTGATTTGGAAGGTTAATTTTGAAACTGACGCTTTAATCTGGAAAGTAAATTTCGAATCTGACGCTTTGATTTGGAAAGTTAATTTTGAGACTGACGCCTTAATCTGGAAAGTCAATTTGGACAATATTGACGCCGCAACTATTGAAGTTAACAAGTGGGTAGAACCACAGTAAATTGTTTTAATCAAAACCACTGTTCATGCAGTGGTTTTTTGTTATTTAGTTCACCTAGCTTTATCAAGCATAAATTTAAAGACTCTTTTCAGTGAAAAATAAAATACTATTATCTTTGTGCTTTTTCTTAAGTTTCAATTCTTTTGCTAAAGAAAGTAAGTTATTTAAAAATTTTGGAATAGACAACCCTTTCTCCTATCAGTTTGTTAGAACGATAGCGCAAGATGACAATGGTTTTATGTGGTTTGGTTCCCATGAAGGACTTCATCGTTTTGATGGTTATCAATTTCTCAGCTTTCATCATGATGATACAGAACCAAATTCATTAAGTTCAGATGTTATTAGTCGTATTCTTATCGATCATAAAAAAAGACTCTGGGTAGGAACGACAGGCGGTGGGTTAAATATTTATCGCGAAAAAAGTCAAGATTTTTTCCATATAGGCACTGAAACAAAAGATACCTCACTCTCCAATGATTTAATAAATTCACTGTTTGAAGATTCTTCCGGCAATCTTTGGGTTGGTACTGAGAATGGGTTAAACATACTGTCAGAAAATAATGGAAATTGGGATGTTAAACAAATATTCCAAATTCTTGGTGATCCTAACAGTCTCAGCCATAACACTGTTAATGCCATTGTCGAAACCAATAAAGGTGAAATTTGGGTTGGTACAAATGGTGGGGGCATTTCTGTCTTTGATAAAAAGGGCAACTTTCTAAAAACGGTAAAATTTGGCGATACCAACGCGAGTGTTTATGCAAATAAATTCGTTAATTCTTTATACCAAGATTTACAAGGTTTTATTTGGATTGGAACAACAGATCATGGTTTACTCAAATATAATGAAGTCAGTGAGACACTTAAGCAATATGTATTTGATGAATTAGATATTTCATCTATACCCAGTAATACCATAAAAACCATATATCAAGATTCCAAAGAACAGTTATGGATAGCCAGTGATAAAGGGTTAATAATTTATAATCAAACTAATGATAATTTTCAACGCTATATCCATTCAGCAAATAATCCCTACAGTGTAAGTAATGACTTTATCCTGACATTTTTTGAAGATAGAAATAATATGGTTTGGATTGGCACTTTCACTGGCGTCAATAGCTGGGATCCTGCTATGGAGACCTTTAATCAATACAGTTCACAAACGAACATTAAGATGATTAATAATAACGTCACTAGTTTTGCACAGTTTGGTGTTAATGATGTGATTTTTAGTACTTATAGTGGTGGAATTTATCAGTTATCAGTGCAAAATAATGATGTAGAAAGGTTAGACTTTGATTTGTTTTTTTCTCAATTGAGGATCATGACTTTACTGGCTGATGTGGAAACAAATACACTTTGGGTCGGCACTCGTGGATCTGGTCTGTTCGAAGTAGATTTGATTACCAAGGAAATCAAACAATTTCAGCATGACGAAAAAGATAATAATTCGATATCTGCCAATAGTGTTACAGATATTATTAAAGCCAAAACAGGAGTGATTTGGATATCCACTTTTGATAGAGGCCTAAACCGACTTAATAGTGACGGAAGTTTTAAACATTATACGCAAAGTGAAGCAGATTCAAAAAAAGGCCTTAGCAGTAATCATATTTTACATATATTAGAAGATGATCAAGGATATCTTTGGTTGGGAACTTATGGCGGAGGACTTAATCGTTTTAACCCGAAATCCAACACATTTCTTCAAATAAAGCATGACAAGGATAATCCTAAAAGCCTTTCAAATGACATCGCATGGATATTGTTACAGGATAAAGAAAATAACCTATGGGTAGGCACACAATCTGCGGGCCTTAATCTACTTAGCCATAAAAATATGATCAACGAGAATTTTTCGTTTCAGCACCTTAATACAAAAGGCCGTATTGTTTATGGAATTATTCAAGATGCTAATAATGATATCTGGTTGAGTAGTAATAAAGGCATTTCACGTTACTCCAGTAAGCAATCGTTTTTTAAACACTTTGATTTGACTCATGGTCTAGTGGATTTGGAATATAACCATGGTTCAGTTTTTTCATCTAAGGACAATACAATATATTTTGGTGCAGGAAAGGGGGTGACTAGTGTTAACCCTGAAAAAATAAAGAGTTTGTTACGTGCTCCAGAAATAAGACTTACAAATATTCTAAAGCTCAATGAACCGGTGATTTTTGACATTGCACTACCTGATTTGACTATGCTGGAACTCGACTATAGTGATCAGATAATTTCATTTGAATACGTCGGTTTAAACTATTCAGATCCAGAATCTACTAATTATAAATATCGATTATTAGGATTTGATCAAGAGTGGATAGACGCAGGGAAATCTCGACGAGCAACTTATACGAATTTACCCGCAGGAAGTTATACACTTCAAATTATTGCAGGCAATAATGACAACGTATGGAGTGAACCTGGGGTGTCCCTAAATATATTAGTAAACCCAGCACCTTGGAATACTTGGTGGGCTTATTTATTATATGCTATGGCTGTTGCTTCAATTATCTTAGTATATTCTCGCTTTTTAAATCGAAAATTATTGGTTGAACAACAACAAAAAACCTATCTTAAAGAACAAGTAAAAGATAAAACACAGAAATTACAATCACAAAACAGTGAACTTGAACATGCCAATAAGTTACTGGAAAAATCAGCTACAGTAGACAAAATTACTGGGGTAAGAAGTCGTCGATATCTCGATATATATATTGAGCAGACGAGCCAATTAATGAATCAGATACATCTGAATATTCTCCCAGTACAACGTAGTACCTTACCTCGCCTTTATGTTTTGATGGTGCAGGTAAATGAACTTAAGGATGTGAGTAATAGCCAGCTTATTAATATCACTGATCTATTATTGTTTAGCCGAAATAGCGATGATTTAGTAGTACGATGGTCAGATGACATTTTTGCTGTTATTGGTTATAAAAAAGAGAATAATGCCAGTGAATTGGCTTCAAGATTAGCGGATAAATTTGAAAAACAATTCGACGACAAAATTTCTATGAATGTTGCTTATTCCTTTTATCCCTTTAATCGAGAACAGCCCATGGATATTTCGTGGGATCAAGTTAGTGTGATGATTGAGCTTGGTTTAAAGCTCTCAAACCAAGATAACACGATTGCTTGGCTTGGTCTGTGTGAGCCGAAGATACAGCCATTTAGTTACTTAGAAGTGATTCAAGGCGCTAATTTAGCTGCACTTAAGAACAACATTCACGTTAAGCAAGGTTAACGTTTTTAACTTTCATTTTGTTCACTCTTAATCAATTGCTGCTGATATTGTTTAGGGGTGCAATGAAAAGACTCTTTAAAACAGCGACCAAAATAAGTTTGTGAAGAAAAACCAACATCTAAAGCAATCCGGCCAATTTTAGATCCATTTTGAAGAAGAATTTGCGCTTTTGCTAGGCGAAAATCCTTAATGAAATTATTAGGTTTTGTACCAAGTATCACTTTCATTTTTCTTTGCAGTTGACGTTCACTCATCGCCATATTACTGGCTAATTCTTGAATACCTAAATCAGTTTCCAAGTACATTTTTGCCACAATCGTTTCTAGTTTTTCTATAAATTTCTCATCGACAGATAGCACTGCACTCTCACTAGCCGTTAATTGTGAGACTTTCTTCACACTATTTTCTTTTCGTTCTACTTTTTGGTTGTCTCGAAATTTGAGCAAATAACTTTGCTGAAGCTGTTTACGATTTTCAATCAAATTTTCAATTCTAATCAACAATTCTTGCTGATTAAAAGGTTTACTTAAGTATTCATCAGCTTGTAAATTGAGCCCGTGAAGACGACTGTCTAAATCTGAACGGGCAGTAAGTAAAATAACGGGAATGTGCGCAGTGAGTTCGTTTTCTTTTAATTGTTTAAGTACTTCAAAGCCGTCAATGCCCGTTAGCATAATATCGCAAACAATAAGGTCTGGAATATACTCTTCAGCAACAAGCAAACCTTGCTCACCGCTTGTTGATAATAAGCAATGATGCTGCTGTTCCACTACTCGTTTAATGTGGTTTTGCATATCTAGATTATCTTCAATTACTAATACTACATTCTGTAAATGGGCCTTAGTCTTAGCTTTATTATTATTTTGTTCTAACAGTAATGACGACACTTCACTTTCAGAGACACTCATGGGGACTTGAGTTTCTATTTCTACGGCTGCAGCTAAAGGAATTGATAAAGAAAACTTACTGCCTTTATTATATTCACTCACTAAATTCATTCGCCAGTGATGCGCTTTTACCAGTTCGTTGACTAAAGATAAACCAATGCCAACACCAAACACAGCATGATTTTTTTCGTCGTCAGCCCGTTGAAAGCGTTCGAATATTTTAATTTGAGATTCTTGATTAATGCCAATACCTGTATCGGTAATATCTATAATGATATTGTCTTGCTCAGAGTAAGCGCTGACTTTAATACTTCCACCTGCAGGGGTGTACTTAATCGCATTAGCGATTAAGTTGAAAATTATTTTTTCAAAACCTTGTGCATCACATTCGATCCAAAGGTCGTTAGGAATTTCAGCATCAAAACTTAAATCATTTTGCTGAGCTAAACGTGAAAATGAATCAATAGGCATAGCCATTAGTTGGCTCAGTCGAAAAGTAGACAAAGACAACTTAGGGTTGTCTGTAAGGCGAGAAAGTTCCAACAGTTGTTCAACCATTCGTACTAGTCTTAATCCATTACGTTTAGCTGTGGTGAGCTCTCTCCCTTCTTCTTCACTATGCTCTTTTATAAGGTACTGATCTAGAATGCCATTAATAATAGTCAATGGTGTCCTAAACTCATGAGAAATATTTGCGATAAACTTATCTTTTAAATCTAATGTTTGTTTTTCCGCTAATTTACGTGCAGTTAAATTGATAAATGTAATAACAATAAGCGGCTTTTCTTCGCGATCTGCCCATTGTAATTCAGCTTGTACTGGGAATGCAGTGCCATCTGAACGACGAGCTATGCATTCTACTGAAATCCCCATATCTTTACGTTGAAGTGCATAAACATTACTTTTAAAACCAAAAAAGTAATGCATGGTATCTTCAGACGAAAATAACATGCTGACATTTTTGTCTTTTAATTCCTGATCTAAACTTTGAAACATTTGTACTGCAGCTGGATTTGACGATAATATTTCGCCGTCAATTGAAGTGGTTAAAATCGCGTTATTAGATGCACGTACAATAGCTTTATCTTCACTATTAACAATCGAACTAATTAACTTGTGATTTTTCTGTATTAAGGTTTGTTGTTCTTTTTGCTGCGTAAAAACTTTTTCTTTGAAACCTAAAGTATGCTTTCTTTTATTATAAGCGATAATTATGACCAAAATAAAAGCGACGGCTCCCCAAGTAACAATGACAAAAGACTGCCAGTAAGAACTCGTTATGTAGGGTGAGCCTATTTCTAAACCAATAATATGAATGGTAAAAGTAATACTGACGAGTAGAAGTATGTATAACTCTGGATAAGTGTCTTTTGCAAGTGGTTTGGCTGGTTGTTGATTACTTAACGAAACGCTTGCCGAAATGATTAACGCAGAATAAGGAATGAACTGTATTAAGCTTTTTATATAAGCACTTGTGAAGATTATCTGCTCTCTAATGATAAGGTAATCATTAACGTTTTCGAAAAATAATATGAATGAAGCAACCGATAATGGTAAATAGATTGAGAGCCAAAATCTTTCACGGCAAAACAGAACACATACTATCAGTCTCATAAAAATAAGTCCTGTAATCGTAATATGAAACAATGTCGAAGGTAAAAGTTGATGCTCTAAAGTGTTAGAAAACTCTTCAGGAAGTAATATAAAATAACAAAAACACGTTACGGTAAAAAATATTGCCGGTACTCGCCCTGTAATATATTTATTGAGTGGAGTTTCACTGAGATGTGGATTAGTTTCTAAAGCAAGTAAAATAAAAAAGTAACTAAATAATGAAAAAAAATCTTTAAGTATCGGGGAATAGGTTACATATTCGCTGGCAAAAATAATACCTGAAATAAGATCAATAATAATGGCGAGTGAGAAAAACTGCCAAAATAGTTTTAATGAACGTGACATAGTCTCTACATAACCATAAACAACAAAAAAAACAGCTATAACCTGTAAAACAATAGTGGAACTTTGAAACCAAGAAAATGATGCAGGGGTCAGAGAATTTGCAATTATTGAATAAGGAAATAAAGTTAAAATTATTGAAATGATGATAAGTATTTTTTTATTAAATAGAAGCAATGAATTGTTCCAATATTAAAGTGATGTTTATTGCGTTGCCTAATCTTGAGGCTTATTATTTGTCCTTTAATAATTTTAGTATACATCAATTTAACATCTTAGGAATGCCTTACAAAAATTCACTGTGATTTAAGCTTTTTGAGTAAATCTGCTACCTTTTCAATTTTAATATTTGACAATTGTCGATAATCAAAATATGGGCACACAACTAGGTTTTGCGCTTCATCAATGGCAAACTCATCATCTAACCAAACAATATTTGCTACTAGCTCGCCTGTTGACAGCAAATGTTTTGCATAAGTTTTACCACAAATAATATGCAAAGACTTCGCAGTTTTTGTAAGGACAGGTGGAGAAAATAACAAAGCGGTTTGAGAGTTAGGTTGAAGTAAAAAGTTATCTCGGTATTTCTGCCAAGTTGGTGCAAGCTCTGAGTATGAGAAATTTTTTTTATCAAGTGCATAAAGCAACTTAGCATAAACATTAAATACTTTACGCCAACCATTACCACAAGCTTGATTAATCGCATGTATTTCACCCAAGGTTACGGGTGAAATACATGCTAATTTCTGATACTCAAGCATGTTAGGTTTATTAGCAATATAAACAGCAATAGAGAAATCTGTACAGCCTAAACCACTATTGCTCACTTTATTTTGTCTTCATCATGCTGCTCATCTATTTATTCTTCGGGCAATGCATTATCTAACGTTTTTAAAGAGCGTAAAAATAAACCTAAGCCACCCATTGCAAGTACAAGTATTACGATCAAATCAAAAGAACTCATCGTCTTAAAAGTAAACCTGATAGAGGAAATAACGCCAAATATCAATCCCGTTATTGAGCCAATAGATAAAACCCAGCCTAAGATATTTTTACTGTTGTAAAAGATAAGCCCGACACCAAACATGAAAGGGATCATTATCATGCCACTGGTTATATTGTAGTTTCCACCCATAGCAGAAAAGCCATATAGCCGAACTCCCATGCCAAAATTAGAAGTGACTGTGATAGAGTTGAGTAACATATAAAACCCACCACACATCATAATAATGCCAATAAAAAAGTGACTTAATCCGCCTGAAGTACCGCCTGCTCCTTTCATGATTTATCCTTGTCTCTGTAATTATTTTTCAGCTGAATATGGATCTTCAGCCAGAATATAAGCTCTTAAATCGGCTTTGTTTGGCTGTTGATATAACCATTCTCTAAGCGCTTTAACTTTTTCATAAGTTTCTTGGCCGAATTTATCTTGATATATTTCTGAAAAATTATCTTTGGTACTATTAATGCGAATATTTCGTTGCCAGTGAGCGGTTAATACAGCATTTAATGATCCTGCTAAATTTTCATTTTTCAGTAATTCCCATTCACCCTTGTCTAACCAAACACCACCAACACTTGCACTGTAGTCAATGCGGTGCTCTGTTGTGGTTGATAACCTGAATTTTCTCATTATTGTGCCTGTTACTGGGCATAATATTGCTTGTTTAGATTCATCAACTTCAGACTGAAGACTTTCATCAAAAGAAAATTGTGGGTTACGTTCTTTCCAGGCGACATAATCTTCAATTAAAATCCAATTGCCATTACAGTTTGAACAAGTGTGAGATCTAAACTGGCCTTCAATAAAACTTGGTGTTAATTCACCCTGCTTACAACTAGTACATTTCATTATTATGTCCCTTTTAAATGCGTTCTTTGTAAAATTTACGTAACCCATCATATAACCATTAATCAATAATTGTCACGAGAAAAGCAATTAAATCAAAATACTGTAGACCTTTATTTTGATGATTTTATGTAAACGGTATGCTAATTTATCCCGCTGATATTTTAAATGATTATCACATGCTTGACATATTATGTCACGAGTGTATGGTAAATATAGAAAATAAACATCACGATGAATAGATGATGTCATTAGTATTAGCTATATGTTTTAAGGATAAACAATGGAACAGCTGCTAGAAGTCGCTTCACAATTTCCCACCGTTATTTATTCGACACTATTAGGTGTCGTTGTTGTTTATTGGCTTATTGGTATGTTAGGCCTTGTCGATTTAGGCTTGGCTGGAGATGTAGACCTTGAGCTAGATGTAGACAGTGATGTTGATGTTTCTATAGGCGGTCTTACTGGATTCATGCTCACCTTTGGTTTAACAGGCGTTCCTTTTACTTTAGTTATCAGCATTATTAGCCTTATTTGCTGGCTAATTAGTTTTTATCTGCAATTTTATATTTTAACTTGGTTACCCGATGGTTGGTTATATTATTTGATGGGCTCTATTGTCAGCTTCATCATTTTTATACTTTCCCTGCCAATAACGGCCGTTGTAATACGCCCTTTGAAAGGGATGTTTAAAAGCGTAGAAGCTACTCTAAGTGATCATTTAGTGGGTAACAGCGCAACTATCGTTACGGGAACGGTTAGCGAAACCTTTGGCCAAGCGCGGTTATTTAATAACGGAGCAGAAATGCTTCTCGATGTGCGTTGCGATTCAGAACATGCCTTAAAAAAGGGTGACAAAGTGTTACTTATAGAATACTTAACAGAAAAATATGCCTACATCGTAGCGCCATATTCAGAATAAATAATCATAAAATCAAAATATACTTGGTCACTTACTTGTGATCATTGTTTTTAAAATAAGAGGAAAAAAAACATGGTAATGGAACCACTTTATTTGGCGATTGGAATCGGCGTACTTTTTGTCTTTTCACTTTTAATCATGGTTGCGAAGTTTTACAACAAAGTAGAACAGGGCCAAGTGTTAATTATTAACAAACTTAGATCTGAACCTGAGATTAGTACTACAGGTGGTATGGTTATTCCTGTGATCCATAAAAAAGAAATTATGGATATCTCGACTAAACGTATGATGCTTGAACGAAAAGGGCGCTCAGGGCTTATCTGTCAGGATAATATTCGAGCCGATATAATTATCACTTTTTATATACGCGTAAATGAAACCAAAGAAGATATTCTGCGAGTAGCGAAGCAAGTAGGTTGTGACCGTTCATCTTACCCTGAAACGTTACAAGAACTTTTTGAAGCAAAATTTTCAGAAGCGCTAAAAACGGTGGGTAAACAATTAAACTTTACTGAACTATTTACACAGCGAGATATTTTTCGAGACAAGATAAAAGAAGTGATTGGACAAGATTTATCGGGTTACGTACTAGAAGATGTTGCCATCGACTTCCTTGAACAAACATCGATTAATGATTTAGATCCAAACAACATCATGGATTCTGAAGGTATTAGGCGTATTACTGAATTAACAGCGCAACAGAGTGTTGAAACGAATGACTTAAAACGCCAAGAAGAAATTCGCATAAAGCGCCAAGATATCGATGCCAAAGAAAAAGGCTTAGAACTTGATCGCCAATTAGCTGATGCTCAAGCGAAACAGACTCGAGAGATATCTTCTGTGCAAGCGCGAGAAGAGGCTGAAACGGCAAAAATCGTTGAAGAAGAACGTTGTAAATCTGAGCAGGCACGAATCGCAACCGAGCAAATCGTCGCTGTTGCTGAAGAAAACAAACAACGTGAAGCTGACATAGCACAACAAAATCGTTTCAGAGCTGTTGCTATTGAAGAAGAAAAAGTAAAACGTGCCCGTCAAGTTGAAGAAATTGATCGTGAAAAAGAAGTTGAAACTCTGCGTATAGACAAAGAAAAAGCATTAGAAATAGAGCGTAAGAATATCGCTGAAGTTCAACGCGAACGCATTATGGTTGAAAAAGGTGTTGCGCAAGAAGAAGAGCATATTAAAGATTTACGTGTGGTTTCTGAAGCAAATCGCCAGAAAGATGAACTGGTTATTATAGCTAAAGGTGAAGCTGAACAAGCGCTTGTGAAAGATATTGAATCAGCTAAAGCACAAGAGCAAGCAGCAGAACACATCGCAAGGAAAATGCAAACTATCGCCGAAGCAGAATTAAAAACAGCAAGTAAACAGGCTGAATCTAAGAAAATTTTGGCGGAAGGTAACCAAGCAGAAGCTGCTTCTAAAGGACTTGCTGAAGCTCAAATTACTTTAGCTCAAGCCGATGCGCACGAAAGACAAGGTGAAGCAGAAGCTAAAACACTTGAACTGAAACTTACTGCTGAAGCAAAAGGTATAGAAGAAAAAGCAATGGCTGAAGCGACAGGCCTACGTGAAAAACAAGATGTACTTAATGCGATGTCTGAACAAGCGAGAGAGTTTGAAACGTTTGGTTTGCGTTTAAATCAAGAACGTGAATTAACTTTAGCGAAATTAGACAACAGTGTTGATTTAGCTGAGAAGCAAGCGGGTGTATTAGCAACAGCATTGAGCGAAGCTAACATTAACATTATGGGCGGAGACGGAGAATTCTTACGTCAGTTCATGAGTTCTATTACTGTTGGTAAGTCTATTGATGGTTTAGTGAATGAAAGTGACACTGTAAAAACCTTGTTTAAAGATCACTTAAATGGCGATCGTAATATTATGGATGATTTAGGTGGTGTACTTGCTGGCGCTAATCAAACGAGCGAAACCATGAAGAATTTCAATATGTCTAAGTTACTATCAACATTGAATAATGCTGATGATGCACAAAAAGGTGTATTGGCTAGCTTGTTAAACTTAGGTAGTCAGAACGCTTCAGACAAAAAATAGTTAACGCATCGTTTGAAATAGTTTCACCATTGTTCATTTATTAAGTATAAATCAGGCAATGTGCAGTTATCACTTTAAAGATAATTGCACAGCAGCTCATGGAGTATTACATGGCAGATAAGGATAGCGTCACTAATCAGGCTGTTGCAGAAGGCGGTTCATATGAACTCATTCAGCGCAGATTATCAGCCTTAGGTAGTGATCTTAATACACAAATCAAACAGTTAAACGATGACCGAATTGTCACGTTTGGCTCCACTGATATGAGGGTTGATGCTCGTGTTCGAGTAAGAACTGAGCATAATTGTGTCGCTAGAGATATTGCAGCCATTGGAGACACCTTACTTTTTGGTTATAACGTATTTCTTGGATTAAAACGAAATATTACGGTTTCAGATGTTTTCAGCTTGCACCAAATTCAAGGAGACGGAGATGATATCGAGATTCTTGATGTTCCAGTTCAAGGCAGTTTTCTTGAAGATCCTGAGTTTGTTCGTGATTTTGATGAACTATACACTTATTACAAAAAAACTTTTTTAGCACATGTTTACCGACAAGGTAGCAAAGTATTCGCCGTATTTCGTATTGGTGAACGCCTTGACGATATTCGGGTATTTCGCTGGGCTATTGATGCTGATCAGCAAGTTACCTACATTGATAATCGTGGTGAAAGAGATATTAAGCAGCCAGAAAATTTCGATTTTGAATGGCATAAAGTTTCACGAGAACAACAAGAACAAGGTAAACATCCGCACTTTAATTTATATGACATGCTGTTTGTTGAAGCAACAGGTGGCACATTAACCTTAAAGGTTGAAAACAATACTGAAGAAGGCCAGGGCATCTATTCAGAGCCGGTTGATGATGAACATCAGTCGATCGATGATGCTGAGATCCATTACGCCAGAGTTGGCGAGCTAATATTATTAAAAATAAAACCGTATCGTGAAACTGAAACTCGTCATTTAATCTTTAACGGGAAAACTCAGGAAGTTATCAGGCAAGATGCCATCGCGCATGCCTGTATTCAGTTACCAGAAGATCACGGTATTATATTCCCAGGTGGCTATTATCTACAAAACGGTGAGAACAAAAGCTTTGAAGATAATGCCGAAGATTTACAGCTACATCGCGTTGTAAAATCACCTAACGGTGAAGATTTTCTTTATATATTCTATGAGCCAAACGAAGGGCAATATGCCTTGTTTGGTTATAACTTGATCACCAGAACACTGCAAAATCCTATTTATGGTCACGGTCAAAGTTTGTATAACAACGGCAGAGCGGTTGTATTTAATGCTGAATCTGAGCCTTCTCGTGTTCATGCCATGCAAATATGGCAGACGCCTTTTTGTAGTGAAGAATTTGCCAGTAATCAACCAACCGATAATAGTTTTTTTGGTAAAATAGGTAATCCTGAACTTGTTCGTGGTATTTCTGATTTATACAGTGTCGCAAAACTGATCTCAGTGCAAACGCCAAGTGCACAACATTTCAATGACTTAGTGAAAGAATCAAAGCAGATATTTGATAAATACCACTGGCTCAATGATGAAAGCTTAATTTTGCTTCATGATCTGATCAAAAAAATTGCAACAACCTCTGAATTGGTTATCGATGAATTCGAAAAAGTCACCAGTATCAAAGAAAATTCTGATGTTGTATTACTGAAAGCCAAAGAAAAAATCGCTGAGTTAACGTCAACTGTTCAAGTTTCAAACTTTGAACATGCTAAGCAATTCGTCGACAGTTTATCGGAATTGGCTCAATTCAAAGGCGAGTTAATATCTCATAAAGAATTACGCTATATCGACGTTGAAGAAATCACCTCAATGGAAAGTCATTTAGATGCATTAACGAAAGATCTTAGCCAAGCAACAGCTGACTTTCTACAAAAAGACGATGCATTAACACCTTACCAAAAGACCATTGTAGAACTTGAAAGCGCGATAGAAAAAAGTGAATCTGTTACGGCATTAAAACCTGTTAGAGCTTCTATTGAAGAACTGGTTCAAGTCTTAGAGCTGCTGAATCGCACCATGCTTTCAATAGAAATTGAAGACAGTCGACAAAGAACGCGAATTTTAGAAGATATTTCAGCTGTTTTTAGCCAAATAAATCGGGTTAAAGCAACGGCGGACTTAGCGGCTAAAAGTGTCGGCAGTGAAGAAGCTAGCGCAGAGTTTGGCGCTCGATTTAAACTCTTAAGCCAAAGTGTTACTAGTGCGCTAAATGCCAGTGACACACCGCAAGCATGCGATCAGCAACTCTCACAAATATTAATTCAGTTAGAAGATTTAGAAAGCCAATTTAGTGATTATGATGAATTTTATAATGAAATTATCACTAAACGAGATGAAATATACGAAAATTTTGAACAACATAAGCAACAGCTTATGGATGCACAACAACGCCGTTGTCTGAATTTGATGATCGCAGCTGAACGTATTATTTCAGGGGTTATTAGGCGCAGCCAATCATTCAATCAGCAAGATAAGTTAAATAGTTACTTTGCTGGCGACCCTATGGTGTCTAAGCTTAGACAGTTGATTGAACAGCTTCGAGAGCTTGACGACAATGTAAGAGCTGATGACATTGATGCTCAATTGAAAAATGCGAAAGAACAAGGCATCAGAGCACTTAGAGATAAAACGGATATTTATTCTGCCGACGGTAGTTTGGTGAAAATAGGTGAACATCAATTTTCGGTTAACCGCCAAAAGTTGGAATTAACGTTATTACCGCGCGATGGCTCTATGGTCTTACATATTAGTGGTAGTGAATATTTTGAAACGCTAGCAGATGATATGTTTGCAGGTACTGAATACCTTTGGCAGCAAGAGCTGATTTCTGAATCGGCAAAGGTGTATCGAGGCGAATATTTAGCAGCAACACTATTATTTGAAGCTGAATATTCAGGTAAAACTGAACTAGATAACTTAAAAGAAGCGGTAGCAAATAACGAAATAGGCGAAGTGGTCAGAAAAGCCGCAGAACCACGTTATCAAGAAGGTTATGACAAAGGTGTACACGATGCTGATGCGGCGTTAATTTTAACTCAATTGCTTGCCTTGAGAGAATCTATTGGTTTGCTGGCTTACCCTGTAGCAGAGCGAAGACTCGCGGTACTCTTTTTCTCTGAAGGATTAGAAAGTAATGGACGAGAAGATTTGCTTCATCGAAGCAACAATCTGCATATCATGGAAGAAACCTTTGGTGGTAGTCAATTACGTCAGCAACTCATTAAAGAGCTCGCTACATTATTAGGTGCCTACATAGAAAGCCAGCCTTGGTTGAATTGTGACACATCATTATCAGCAACTTATCTCCTACAAGAATTAGCTCAAGCTGAACAAAAATTTGTTATGAAAGAAAGTAGTGCTGAATTAGCAAGCCAGTTAAAAAGTCAGTTAAAGCATAAGAGCTTAGAAAAGAAAATCAGCGGTGCATTATCTGGGTGTTCAACATTAGAGCAAAAATATCAACTGCATTGGGCGTGGTTACAGTCTTTTTCTACGCATCAAGAAATGAATATTCATCAAGACGTGCTTGCTGAAGCATCAATTTTTATGTTGATGGAAGAACAATGTGAGTTTTATACCTCTCTTGCTGATACAGAATGTATTGTTGATGGCTTATTAGGGCAGCATGGGCAAATTACCGATAGAAAAATCAACATAAATTATCAAGAGTTTATTACGCGACTGCGTCAATTTAAAAATGAACATGAACCTGCATTCAAAGGCTTTCACGCCAAAAAGCAAAGTGTATTAGAAGAACAACGCAAGCGCTTGCGTTTAGCCGAGTTCAAACCCAATGCTTTATCTTCTTTTGTACGAAATAAACTTATTAATGATGTGTATTTCCCAATTATAGGTACCAATTTAGCAAAACAAATTGGTGCGGCAGGTAATAAAAAACGTTCAGATCTTATGGGCTTATTATTACTCATATCTCCACCAGGTTATGGTAAAACAACACTTATCGAATATGTTGCCAGCAAACTCGGTATGACCTTTTTCAAAATTAATTGTCCGTCTATAGGTCACGATCAATTATCACTCGATCCTGCTCAGGCAAATAATTCAACCGCTAAAAATGAAATTGAAAAAATTAACTTAGCGTTTGAAATGGGCAATAATGTGATGCTGTACCTTGATGATATTCAGCATACTAATCCCGAATTTCTACAAAAGTTTATCTCGTTATGTGATGGTTCAAGAAAAGTGGATGGTGTGTGGAATGGGATGAGTAAAACCTATGATATGCGCGGCAAAAAATTTGCGGTCGTTATGGCAGGTAACCCTTATACAGAATCAGGAGAAGCATTTAGTATTCCTGACATGTTAGCTAACAGAGCTGATATTTATAATTTAGGTGATACGCTAAGTGGTCGAGAGCACGAATTTTCTTTAAGTTTTATTGAAAACAGCTTAACCAGTAATAGCTACATTGCGCCACTGGCGACAAGAGATATGGCGGATCTCTATAACTTAGTCAAAATTGCTGATGGTGAGCAAGTAGCGACTACTGAATTAAAGCATAATTATTCTCAAGCTGAAGTGAATGAAATTGTCGCGGTTATTCAGCGTATTCGTAAGATCCAAGAAACCGTATTAAAAGCCAATGAGCAGTACATAGCATCTGCCGCGCAAGACGATAAATATCGCACTGAACCTCCGTTTAAGTTACAGGGTAGTTATCGTAATATGAATAAGATGGCAGAAAAAGTTGTTCCGGTAATGACCGAAGAAGAAGTCGAACAGCTTATTATTGACCATTACCGTGGAGAAGCTCAAACGTTGACTATAGGCGCGGAAGAAAACTTACTTAAACTCGGTGAATTGCGTGATACTCAAACGGATGAACAAAGCGTTCGCTGGAAACAAATTAAAGCTGATTTTGTTCGTCATCAAAGTCTTGGAGATAATGATAACCCCATTGCAGCCGTTGCTAGCCAAATATCATTATTACAAAAAGGGCTGAATCAAATAGGCGATGCATTGTCTCAATCTCAATCTACAGGTTTAGATACGTTAAATGAAACGCTAGCCAGCCTTAAGTTACAAGTGAATGTTGAACAACCAGATAATTCTGAGTTGGAACAAACACTGTCATTATTTAGTCAAAATATGGAATCTTTTCTAACACCATTAGTTACCGCGTTGCAAAGTAATAAGCATGTTGATCTTGAAATGATTAATACTTTACAGGCCTTAAACCTTACGACTGAAAAGTCAGTAAAAAGTTCGGAGACACATATTCAAAAAATCAGTAGAGAATTGGCATCGGGCAAACACAACAGCATTGATGAGGTGTCTGTTGATTAAAATCGATTACGCTGAATATACTGATGAAGAGTTAGAAGATGTTTGGCAACAAATAGATGATTCGGCATATGCTGAAAGGGCTATTGAAATATATCTAGCTATGCACAAAAGAAAGATAGAACGGTTTGATAATCAACCTGAAGATTCATCATTCGAAAATGAGTTATTCGTTTACCTTTGGTATTCGAATCACCGATATGAACAAGAGGAAGAGTATCAATATCTGCAACGTGAATTATCTGCTAAAGAAAAGCGTGTTGTGAAATTAATCGAAGATCTTTGCCAATAAAAAATAGCCATAGCTTTCATTAAGCATGGCTATTTTATGTTCTGGGTGAACGTTCAACTTTTTTGCTCCAGACAAAAGTTTAGTATCTACACCCTTGTTGGCAATGTTACGGTGCCATGGATGGCAAAGAGTGACGTCGTCTGAGTCGTGTAATTAAAGTAACTGTTCAACGGCACCTTCATCTTTAAACACAACCGCTTTACTCAATAATTCATTTTTCTGTAAGTATTTACCTATAGTGGTAAATGTTGTTGTGTAGACCTTTCCTGAATGATCTTTCGTTGAAACGTCATCAACAAACCAATTTCCTAACAATAACTTAAAAGGGTTAGCTTTTATTTTTTGAGGTTTGAAATGTTGCGCTGCATTATTTTTAAGCTGTGTCATATCAGTTGTTTGGTAAACACCTGCATTTAGAATATTTAACGTATGCTCAGTACAGTTTTGAAAGGTGTTATTAAACGGATTGGCAATGACCGAATAATTTTCATTATGTATCTGCTTGTCTTTGCCGCTGGCAATAACGTCTATCATACGTTGCTGTAATTCAGGTGTTGGAATAATGATGCCAGCTTTTAATGTATTCACTCCCCAAAAAAAATCTACAGGGTAATCAATAACCAATTCACTTTTATCAAGTTCACCTTCTTTTTGATAAAGGTTATGAATCGCATAACCTTTAACAGCTTGACCTGTATCAAGCGTAATTGTTGAATACACAGCAATGGCAGTATGAGTAAAATTTATTCCTTCAGGTAAGTCTTTTTCTGGCCTTCCTACTCTGCCAATAATAAATGCCCTAGCACCTTCTTGTGCGGCGTATAACTCTACTCTTTTAGCAAAACTCTCAACATCTTCAACAGAAAATTGAATTTCTGTATTTTGAGCGCTTCCAGCCAAGGTTAGCGATGAAAATGATAAAGTTGCAATCATTATCGCGCTTAGTATTCGTTTCATTATAATGTCTCCTGTTTGTTAGCCTTCATTATTTGTGCAGGAGAAGGAGCTGCTGTAATTGTTTTTTCTGTAATCTCAAGTGGAGTGGTTGAAAGCGCATTCTCCATTAATACCTTACCTGTTTTTAATGAAACGCTACCGATAGCACCAACTATGATTAAAGGTGTAGCGAGAACCGCACTGCCTAACTTAGCGCTCGCCACTGTGCCGTGAGAAGCGGCTAAAGCTGAATGCTTACTTGCAGCACTGGCATTTTTTGACGCTCCACTTTCGGCAAAAGACTGTAAACTTGTTGTTGTTAATATAATTAATAAAACTTTGTTTAATGTTTTCATCTTGCTTCCTTTTGGATTAATAAAGTCTAAGTTGTTAAAACAAGATTGATTATGACGATGAAATTGAATAAATAAACCAATTCGAGTAATGTATTAAAAAAATGAACTTTTAGTCTAGGAAAGTAATACTTGAGTCAGTTAAGTGAAGTGTGCAATACGTTAAAAAACACGTTAAAACAAAAAAATATTACCTATAAAGTACTCGCTGAACGTTTATCAATGAGTGAAGCGAATATAAAACGTATGTTTTCACTTAAACAGTTTTCTCTGGGAAGATTAGAAGAAATTTGTGAAGCGGCAGGTTTAAGTTTGTCTGACTTATTTTTATTAGTTGAAAAGCAGAAGAAAAAACTTATACATTTGACCGCAGAACAAGAGCAAGAATTAATTGATGCTCCTAAGTTATTTCTTGTCGCAGCATGTTGTCGAGATGGTTGGAGGTTTGATGAAATAATCCATCATTACCAGATTGATCAGTTTGAATGTATTCAGTTAATGGCCAAATTGGACCGGTTAAAGATCATTCATTTGTTACCTGATAACCAATATAAAATGCTAATATCACAAAACTTCGAATGGCTTCCCAATGGCCCGCTAGAGAAGTTTATGGAGAGGAATGGTTTAACAACATTTATGGCTTCAAACTTTGTGGGTAAAAATAGTTTTAGATTCTATATTCGTGGCACCTATAGTCAGACTTCTATTGATATAATTGAAAGAAAATTAACGCAACTTAAAAAAGAATTTGCCCTTTTAAACCAAGAGGATTCTTTATTACCATTAGATAAGCGACATCATATTGGTCTGTTGCTCGCTATGCGTCCATGGGAATTACCTCAATTTAAAGCGCTACGTAGAGATTAAAACTGATCATCTATGGGCATCAAACTATTATCAATGGCTGCTAAATGTATATAAACAATGTAATTAAAAATAGCGTGAATACAGCATCAATAATTAAGCGAATAGCAATTTGTCTGTTTGTGCTCGTTATCATTGCTTGCTCATCAAAACCGCCAATACTGCCAGCAGTAACTAAAGATTTCTGTTCTTCTATTAATGGTAGTTCTTCGTTGACCCTGTCAGAACATTTATCTCCCTTTCATGAGCAGATGAAAAATAAGACTGGGGTTTATGTTTTAGAGCAAGGCACTGAAGCTATGCTTTCAAGAGCTTGGTTAAGTGATCACGCTCAAAAAACTATTGATGTTCAGTACTTTATTTTTTCCTCAGATAACGTAGGGTTAATTGCAACAGATTATTTAGTCAAAGCAGCTGAACGCGGTGTCAAAGTTCGTGTGTTAGTCGATGATATTATGGTTGATGCAAGTGGGGATGAATTACTAAAGTTAGCTGCAGATGAAAACTTCTCTATCAAAATATATAACCCTAAAGCGAATGTAGGGAAAAATATTGTTGAAAAGCTCTTTAATTTAACAACTGATTTCCATGGTTTAAATCAACGTATGCATAATAAAACCTTTACTGTTGACGGTAAGGTTTCAATAACGGGAGGCAGAAATGTTGCTGATGAATACTTCGGTTATGACCATCAATTTAACTTCCGTGACCGAGATGTGCTTCTAGTCGGTGGTATTACTCATGAGATTGAACGTTCTTTCAATCAGTTTTGGGACAATGAATTAAGTGTGCCTGTTGAACAACTGATAACGAGTAAGCATAAGCATGACACTAATTATGATGCGCTGCATCAATATGCATGTGACCCACTGAATTTCGTACCTCAGGTAAGAGATCAAATTAATGATATTCCAAAAGCTTTTTTAGAGGTTAAAGAAAAAGGTCAATTTCATTGGCTTGAAGACGTAGAATATATTTCGGATATGCCGGGTAAAAATGACAAAAAAGAGTTTTTAGGTGGGGGAGGTTTGTCTACGGACCGTTTAGTTTCATTAGTTAATAATGCTAAAAAATCGGTGATTATCCAAACACCTTATTTGGTTACTACGTCTCTTAGCCGGAATTTATTCAAGGCCTTAGTAGACCGCGGTGTTGAAGTTAAAATCCTTACTAATAGTTTGGCATCAAACGACAATCTAGAAGCCTTTAGTGGTTATCAACGAGATAGAAAAGCGCTTTTAGAAACGGGCGCTTTAATTTACGAATTTAAACCCGATGCTCAAATAAGAAAAAAAATAATGTCTGATGTGATGCATAATCAATTGAAAGACGTTCCTATATTTGGATTACATGCAAAATCTATGGTGATTGATGATGAAATAACTGTCATCGGCACATTCAATGTAGATCCAAGAAGTGCCAATTTAAATACAGAAAGTATTACTATAATTCCTTCGAGAGAAATCGCACGCAGTGTGAAGAAGGGAATGTTAGAAGAAATGAAACCCGAAAATGCCTGGCAAACTACGCTAAATTGGAACCCTGATGGCGAAGTGGGTTACCTAAAACGATTCAGTGTTAAACTCAGAAGAATTGTCCCCAAAGGGATTTTATAGTTTATTAACAAAATGATTAAAGTGAAATATCCAAAGTTATGGCGTAGGAATGGAGCGGAGTTATGAATGATAAAATAGCAGCAGTTAAAGCCGAATTGGCGCTTCTTAAAGAACAGTTTGGTAAAAAAATAGCGGAAGCTGAAACGCGTTTGAAAAACATGATAGAGCAAGAGCTAAGTGCTATATCAGATGAAAGTAGTCATTATCATAATCAAGCATATTCCGATGATTTATCTGATTATTCACCTGACACCGAATGTGTGATTCTGCTGCATGGCTTAGCAAGATCTTCAAGTTCAATGAACGTTATTGAAAAGCGTCTGCATGCTCAAGGCTATTTTGTCATTAATATCAATTACCCATCACGAGATCACTCTATTGAAGAACTCGCTGAAAAGTTCATTTCAAAGGCTTTATTGAAATGCAAAGACCGACCTGTGAACTTTGTGACTCATTCTATGGGTGGTATTTTAGTTAGGCAGTATTTAAGCAGGCATAAAATAGAAAATCTCAACAAAGTCGTGATGCTTGGTCCTCCAAATAATGGCAGTGAAGTCGTTGATAAACTGTGTAATGCTCCTGGATTTAGTTTTATAAATGGTGATGCAGGTATGCAACTTGGAACAGGTGAGTTAAGTATTACGAGTAAGTTAGGTGAAGCGAATTTTGATTTAGGCGTCATAGCAGGCACTCGAAGCGTAAATTTAATATTATCAACGCTAATCCCTGATAAGGATGATGGAAAAGTTTCTGTCGCGAGTACAAAGCTTGATGGAATGAATGATCATATTGAAATGGAAACTACGCATCCATTTATGATGAGAAATGAAAAAGTTATTGAGCAAGTTATCTTTTACCTTCAAGAAGGGAAGTTTCAACATTAGGTCATCGTAATTATACTTGCGTTTATATACAGCCTGTATACAATGTCAGTATTGCTGTGCAAAAATACAGGTAAATTATAGTGACTGAGCTAAAACCATTAACACCTCGCCAACAACAAGTTTTTGATTTGATTAAAGATAATATTTCAGAAACTGGTATGCCACCTACACGCGCTGAAATAGCGACCTTTTTTGGCTTCAAGTCAGCTAATGCCGCTGAAGAGCATTTAAAAGCACTCGCAAAAAAGGGCTATATTGAAATGCTTCCGGGTACATCTCGTGGTATTCGTTTAGCTGAAGAATTTATCGAGCATGAGGGTTTACCCCTCATTGGACGTGTCGCTGCAGGAGAACCTATCCTTGCACAAGAACATGTTGAAGAGCATTATAAAGTTGATGGTTCATTATTTCATCCTGCAGCTGACTATCTTCTGAGAGTTAATGGCGAAAGTATGAAAGATATCGGCATACTCGATGGCGATTTATTAGCGGTTCATCAAACAACTGATGTGCAAAATGGTCAAGTAATTGTGGCGCGTGTTGAAGAAGACGTAACCGTTAAGCGCTATAAGCGTGAAGGTAATATTGTTTATTTACATGCTGAAAACGATGATTTTTCGCCGATTAAAGTCGATTTAGCTGCGCAAGAATTTAATATTGAAGGGCTTGCTGTTGGTGTAATTCGTTCTGCTGACTGGATGTAATTTAGCCAATATTATTCGCAAACTTTATCGCTTGAAATAGTCTAAAGTTTGCTTTTCACTTCATTCGTTCGTTTCTCATACAAACCTTTCCTTTTTATAATAACAATTCTCATTATCAGCTTATTTCAAGCGACTTTATCTTTTTCTGTTTAAAAATTAACCGAACCTCTAATTGGCAACGAAACATTTCGTTGTTAACTGATTGTTTTTAGAACAATGTCTACAGCCCTTTGTTATTAGACCTTTGTATATATTAGAGTTGATACTCTATTGTTTTTGTTGGTTTTTATTTTGAATTAGCATGATTTTTAAATTGACCCAGATCAACTTTTGGGTGATTCTAGTTTGGAAAGTGTACAAATATAATAATAAGGCGATATTTTCGACACTAACAGTTGATAATAAAATTGCTATCAAAACAATAAAAAAAATGTAACAAAAGTAAATAATAATAATCCGTACTAAGGATGTTTTATCCTAGGTATTTAGTTTGAAATTTAATAGGGTGAAGGAGATGTCGTGTGAAAAGACGTAACCTAGGTTGGCTGTCATTGGGAAGTATTCTTTCCAGTTCAGCTTGGGCAGATATGGAATTGAATCTGACCAAAGGTGTAACTGAAGTAAGTCGAGATGTTTACGACTTACATATGTTAGCAATGTATATATGTATAGCAATTGGTGTTGTTGTTTTTGGCGCTATGTTTTGGTCGATGGCTTTTCATCGGAAATCTAAAGGGGCAAAAGCCGCTGATTTTCATGAAAGTACAAAAGTAGAAATTCTCTGGACAGCAATTCCCATAGTCATTCTTATCGCCATGGCTGTTCCTGCCACAAAAACATTGATTGAGATGGAAAATAACGACAACTCTGACATTACTATTCAAGTCACAGGCTCTCAGTGGAAATGGCACTATAAATATTTTGACCAAGATATTGAGTTTTATTCTGTACTCTCAACACCTCGCGAACAATATGAAAATCAAAATGGTGATACAGCGGTAAAAGGCGAAAATTACCTACTTGAAGTTGATAAACACCTTGTCATTCCCGTCAATAAAAAAGTACGCTTTTTGATCACATCCGATGATGTTATTCATGCTTGGTGGGTGCCTGCTTTTGCTGTTAAGCAAGATGCTAACCCTGGGTTTATTAATGAAGCATGGACAAAGGTTGATGAGCCTGGAATTTATCGAGGTCAGTGTGCTGAGCTTTGTGGTAAAGATCATGGTTTTATGCCAATAGTTGTTGAAGTTTTGTCTGAAGCTGATTATGCAGCTTGGCTTGATGAACAACATAAAATGAATGCGCAAGCCGCAGAAGCTGAAAAAGCATCGCTTACAGCCGAAGTTTCAATGGATGAGCTAATGGAACTAGGTGAAACCACCTATGTTGCTTATTGTGCTGCATGTCATCAAGTTTCTGGTGCTGGTTTACCACCGGCATTTCCTGCCCTTAAAGGTAGTTCTGTCGCAAAGGGTGATATAGCAACTCATATTCAAATAGTATTTAGCGGTAAAGCTGGTACAGGTATGCAAGGTTATGGCAAGCAATTAAGTATGAAACAAATTGCTGCCGTTGTTACATACGAGCGAAATGCTTGGGGTAACAATACCGGAGATGCAGTACAAGCGTCTGATGTTAAAACTGCTGTTCAAGGCTCAGGAAACGATGAGGTTGGAACTACAGCAACGTCTGAAAATACGACTGAAGTTGTTGCTGAAGCCCCACCAGAAGATTTATCAAAAACATATACTGAAGATGAATTAATGGCAATGGGCGAGAAAGTTTATATGAGAGCATGTGTAGCATGTCATCAGCCTGCTGGTACCGGGTTACCTCCTGCATTTCCTGCACTGAAAGGTAGCGCCATTGCTTTAGGTGATGTTGCAGTTCATATAGATATGGTTGTTAACGGAAGTAAGAAAAATCCTTCGATGGCTGCTTTTGGTACCCAGTTAACTAAAACCGAAATAGCCGCAGTTGTAACCTATGAGCGTAATGCTTGGGGTAATAATACGGGTGATTTAGTACAACCTGCAGCTGTTGCTGCTAGTGCGAAGTAGGAGGATATAAAATGACTACAGACGTTATAGAACAAGAATCGCACGACGAACATCATGGCGACCATAAAATGAAAGGCATGAAGCGTTGGTTGTACACTACAAACCATAAAGATATAGGCACATTGTACTTATGGTTTGCTTTTATTATGCTTTTAACTGGTGGCGCTTTAGCCATGGTTATTCGAGCAGAGTTATTTCAACCTGGATTACAAATCGTTGATCCTGACTTTTTTAATCAGCTAACTACCGTACATGGTTTGATCATGGTATTTGGTGCGATTATGCCTGCTTTTACTGGTTTTGCGAATTGGATGATACCAATGATGGTTGGTGCTCCTGATATGGCACTACCACGTATGAATAACTGGAGCTTCTGGATTTTACCTTTTGCTTTTGCGATTCTTTTGTCTTCATTCTTTATGGAGTCAGGTGCGCCAAATTTTGGTTGGACATTCTACGCTCCACTCTCAACAACTTATTCAAATGGTAGTACAGCATTTTTTGTATTTGCTGTTCATATTATGGGTATCTCATCCATAATGGGCGCGATAAATATCGTTGTTACCATTATGAACATGCGTGCTCCAGGTATGACTTACATGAAAATGCCATTGTTTGTGTGGACATTTTTCATCACGGCCTATTTATTAATTGCTGTCATGCCCGTCCTCGCAGGTGTCGTAACCATGTTGTTAACTGATACCTATTTTGGTACCAGCTTCTTTGATGCAGCCGGTGGTGGTGATCCAGTATTGTTCCAGCATATTTTCTGGTTCTTTGGTCATCCCGAAGTTTACATCATGATTTTGCCAGCCTTTGGTATTGTTTCAACAATCATTCCAGCTTTTGCCCGTAAGCAATTATTTGGCTACAGCTCTATGGTTTATGCAACGGCATCAATAGCAATATTGTCTTTTATTGTTTGGGCACATCATATGTTCACAACAGGTATGCCATTGTTTGGCGAACTGTTCTTTATGTATTGTACTATGTTGATTGCGGTACCTACTGGTGTGAAAGTCTTTAACTGGGTAGCAACAATGTGGCGTGGTTCAATGAGCTTTGAAACACCGATGTTATTTTCTATCGCTTTCGTTATTTTATTTACGATTGGTGGCTTCTCTGGCTTGATGTTGGCGTTAACACCTGTTGATTTTCAATATCATGATACTTACTTTGTTGTTGCTCATTTTCATTATGTATTAGTAACTGGGTCGTTATTCTCGATTTATGCTGGAGCCTATTTTTGGCTACCTAAATGGACCGGTCATATGTATAACGAGTCGCTAGCAAAATGGCACTTTTGGTGTTCACTTATCTCTGTGAATCTACTGTTTTTCCCAATGCACTTTTTAGGATTAGCGGGCATGCCTCGTCGTATTCCTGATTATGCGTTGCAGTTTGCTGACTTCAACAAGTGGGTGAGTATCGGTGGTTTTGCATTTGGTCTGTCGCAATTAATATTCTTAGCGGTAGTGATTAAATGTATTAGAGGCGGTGAAAAAGCATCTGCTAAGCCTTGGGATGGTGCTGAAGGTTTAGAGTGGACAGTTCCAAGTCCTGCTCCGTACCATACGTTTTCAACACCACCGAAAATCGAAGGTTAGGTTAATAAATCATGAATAAAGGTGACGAATTGCAAAATTCCAATAACAAAGATGGCTCTGCGACGAATCAGAATAGTAAGGTCGTTAAAAAACTGATGCTAATTGTCTTTGGAATGTTTGGCTTTGGTTTTGCGCTAGTCCCTTTATATGATGTTTTTTGTGATATTACTGGTTTGAACGGAAAAACGTCAACAACTGCTGCTGTTTATAATGTAGAGAAAATAGATACTCAAAGAGTTGTAACAGTGCAGTTCATAAGTCGATCGGCTCAAGGAATACCTTGGAAGTTTGAACCGATGGTCCGTGAAATAAAAGTTCATCCCGGTGAAATGAAACTTGTAAAATTTTATGCTAAAAATGAATCCACACGCGACATTATTGGTCAAGCAGTACCGTCAGTGTCACCTGGTTTAGCCGCAGCGTATTTTCAAAAAATTGAATGTTTTTGTTTTACGCAGCAGCCACTAAAAGCGAATGAAGAAGTAGAAATGGCGTTACAGTTTTATGTTGACCCAGAGCTATCTGAAGATATAACAACTATAACGTTGTCTTACACTTTGTACGACGTAACCGGAAAAGTGGAATCTTAACAATTCAATCCGAACACTTTATGTGTAACGGTATTTGTTTAGGGGAATAATAATGACAACAAAAGAATATGAAAGTTATTACGTACCATCGCAAAGTCATTGGCCGATTGTAGGTGCAGTGGCGCTATTTTTAATTGCGGTTGGCGCAGGAAACTATGTATCGACACTTAATAGCGCTGAAGGCGGTTTTGGTGGTTACATCTTACTTGCCGGTGTTTGTTTAGTAATCTATATGCTTTATGGCTGGTTCAGTAATGTTATTAATGAATCGATGTCGGGCAAGTATAGCCATCAAATGGACAATTCATTTCGCCAAGGAATGAGTTGGTTTATTTTTTCGGAAGTGATGTTCTTTGCCGCGTTTTTTGGTGCTTTATTTTATGCCAGAACGTTATCAGTACCTTGGTTGGGTGGGGCTGATAATAATGCAATGACGGGTGCAGTTTTATGGCCGGAATTTGTTGCGAGCTGGCCGCTATTAGTTACACCAGATGGTACAGAAACAACGAAGATGGGCTGGTATGGTTTACCACTAATTAATACCATTTTGCTATTAACGTCTTCAATTACAGCGCATTTGGCACATTCGGCTTTAGAAAAAGATAATCGTAAAATGCTTAAAATTTGGTTAGGTTTAACTATTTTATTAGGTGTTGTTTTCTTATTCTTGCAAGTTGTAGAATACATGCACGGTTATTCTGATGAAATGAAATTGTACTTAACAAGTGGAATTTACGGTTCAACTTTTTACATGTTAACGGGCTTTCACGGAATGCACGTTACCTTGGGTACAATCATGTTGATTGCTGTATTCTTGAGAGTATTAAAAGGCCACTTTACGCCGACAAATGCTTTTGCTTTTGAAGCGGCAAGTTGGTATTGGCATTTTGTTGATGTGGTTTGGGTAATACTGTTTGTATTTGTATATATCGTTTAAACATCAATACAATTGTAGGTGGGAATTAATCTCACCTACAACATTTTACCATATGGATTAGATTAAAATGGTCGTGGGTTTGGTGTTATAACGCCGGTTAAAATAGCGACTAACATAAGAATAATGACAAAGGCTGAAATCATAACTCGTCGGCCAATAAATTTAGACATTGACGGTTTATTTGGATCATTTTTATTGAGTACTATTAATGCTTGAAACAAGCTGAATACCATAAAGAGTAAACAGCCTACAATTATTACTTTTACCGCAACTACCATCTAAAAATTTCCTATGTTGTAATGTTCATATTGAACTATACCAAGCGGGTTAATATATTACTCTGATTGGTATTATTAAGGAATTAACTGTTTGAAAAATTTTATATCAAACATTCGCCTACCTTGGTTGATATTTACCCTACTCGTTTTTTCTGGATTAGTAAAACTCGGATTTTGGCAAAATGATCGCGCTTTACAAAAAGAGCAACGCATCGAAACTATTGCTCAATTAAGTCAAACTCAAGCATTGTCACTTGAAAAAGTCCTATCAGAGACAAATGAAATTAACGATTTACCCATAACCATGAATGGTGAGTTTGATAATGAAATATTATTTTTATTAGATAATCAAACGAATAAAGGCCAATTAGGTTATCGAGTTTATCAAGTCTTTAATAGTGGAGAGCATGACGTCTTAGTCAATTTAGGTTGGATTTTAGGTTCAATTAGTCGACAAGAAATGCCGAATGTTCAAACGATTACAGGAAAATATCAACTATCAGGACATGTACGTAAAATTGAAAAAGGTATCATGTTAATGGAGCAAGTACTGGTCAAAAAAGAGTGGCCATTACGTGTTCAACAAATAGAAATAGATAAATTTTCTACATTAATTTCACGTCAACTATTGCCCTTTGTCGTTTACTTAGATAAAACAGAGAGTGTTGGCTATGAAAAAAATTGGCAGCCGATTGTTATGCCTCCCGAAAAACATCGTGCTTACGCATTTCAATGGTTCAGTTTAGCGCTTGCTTGGATCTTATTGATGATATTTGCGTCAATTAAATTTAGTAGAAATAGTGAAGAATAGTTAAAGCCACTAAATAAAAAAAATAATAAGGTGTAGAAGTATGAGTGAAGTGTCACAGAAAAAATCACGTCGAAGTATGCTTATGGTAATAGGAGCTTTCGTGCTTCCTATCGTGTTAGCAAAATTAGCACTGACTCAAAATTGGCTTGATTATGGCGTAACCAATAAAGGTACTTTAGTCGAAAATGAACTCACCTTACAAAAGCTAGGTCTTGAACAAACAGCTCTGCAAGAAACATGGTTAGTTATTTATAGCCTCCCGAAGCATTGTGATACGCATTGTGAACAAACTCTCTTAAGTGTTAATAACTCTTATATCGCTTTAGGTCGAGAAAGACCAAGAGTAAAACGTGTGGCGCTTTCTCCAGATACTTTATCACCTCAACAAACCGAAAGGTTAACTGACAACAGCTGGACTATTATCGCCACACCAAGTCTACTAACTAATTATTTGCCACAACCACAAGTTTTGGTTGTTGATCCTTTAGGTAATGTAATTTTATCTCATAAACCGCCAGTTGATGATGATGCTCAAGCAATGTTTGGTAAAGAAATTCTTGCTGATATGAAGAAGTTACTTAAGTATTCAAGGATTGGCTAAGATGAAAAGCAGTGCTAACAATCGCATCCGTACCTTGGTTTTAATTAGCATTTTATTAGCGCTAATTGTGGTGAGTTTAGGTGCTTATACTCGTTTAACACATGCAGGTTTAGGTTGCCCTGATTGGCCTGGTTGCTATGGATTAATTGACGTACCAGAAACCGCAGAACAAATTATTAAAGCTGAACAAGCGTTCCCAGAACGAAAAGTTGAACCGCAGAAAGCATGGAATGAAATGATCCATCGTTATTTTGCTGGTGCTTTAGGTTTATTGATTCTAGCCATCGCATTTTTATCATTTAAATCGCGTGATCAAGGAACACCATTACGGCTTCCCATGTTGATACTTGCCGTGGTTATCTTCCAGGCTGCATTAGGCATGTGGACAGTTACAATGAAACTGATGCCTATTGTTGTCATGGGTCACTTACTGGGTGGCTTTACAACATTAAGTCTGTTGTTCGTGCTCTATCTTCGTTTATCTGATTTTAGGGTGCCCGGTGGTGACTTTGCCCTTAAGAAATATGGAAGATATGGTTTAATTGGTATTGTTATATTGACGGCACAAATAGGTTTAGGTGGATGGACATCATCAAATTATGCCGCATTAGTGTGCACCGAGTTACCTATCTGTCAAGCTGGGTGGCAAGAAGAGCTTACGTTTGAAGATTCATTTGACTTGATCCCTCCAGAAAAAGAAACTTACGAGTATGGCCATTTATCTCATGCTTCTCGCGTAACCATACATGTCGTGCATCGTATCGGTGCGATAGTTACAGGGATTTATTTATTTTGGTTAGCACTCATGGTGTATCGAAAATCACAATCTGCATTTTTCAAAAATGCCTCTAAAAGCTTAGCATTTATTCTAAGCTGTCAAATATTATTGGGAATTAGCAATATATGGTTTTCTCTGCCGCTATCAGTCGCAGTGAGTCATAACGTTGTTGCAGCATGCCTAATGCTGTCTTTGATCACTTTAACGTACAGTTTACGACGGAAAATATAGGAACACTTATGAGTGAAATAATAACAACAGAAACCACCAATGAAGTGAATGGAACGGCAACAGCTAAAACGGCTGTTTGGCGTGACTACTATGAAATAACTAAGCCGCGAGTTGTTGCACTGCTCGTGTTAACTGCTTTGGTGGGAATGTGTCTTTCCGTGCCAGGTGCAATTCCATGGCAGGTCCTTATTCCGTCAATGGTAGGTATTGGTTTTTTATCCTCGGCTGCAGCTGCTATCAATCATATTGTAGATGAGCGTATAGACAGTATTATGGGACGAACCTATAACAGACCACTTGCAACTGGGCGTTTAGACCCAAGAAATGCAACACTCTTTGCCATTTTTCTAGCGGTGAGTGGCTTTGCAATTCTATATAGTTTAGTGAACCCTTTAACTGCATGGCTGACATTTTCGGGTTTGGTTGGCTACAGCTTTGTATATACCATGTATTTAAAGCGCGCAACGCCGCAAAATATAACGATTGGCGGTTTAGCGGGTGCTATTCCTCCTCTTTTGGGGTGGACAGCAATGACCAACGAAATACACCCAAATGCTTTACTATTAGTTTTGTTAGTTTTTACATGGACACCTCCGCATTTTTGGGCGTTAGCTATTCATCGTAAAGATGAATATGCGAAAGTTAATATTCCAATGCTTCCCGTTACACATGGTGTGAACTTCACCAAAACACAAATTTTACTGTATACCGTATTATTGTTTGTTGTTGGTTTATTACCGTATTTAGTGGGTATGAGTAATTGGTTATATTTAATCGGTGCAGTAACGTTAAATTTGATATTTTTCGCTTATGCATGGAAACTCAAATTTAATGCAGATGAAAATACAGCAATGGATACATTTAAGTTTTCAATTATTCATTTGATGGCATTGTTTATTATTTTGTTACTCGATCATTACTTATTACCGACAGCTTAAGTCAAACGGAAATCATTAATTATGAATAAGTTGTTGTACGTAATCGTTGCGATTATTGCCGGAGCGGTAGGCTTTTTTGTATTTCAAAAAGCAACGATATTGCCGCAACCTGAGCATGCTTTATACTATAAAGAAGTTCGAGAGATTAAACCTTTTCAATTAACCGATCATCATAATCAGGCTTTTACAAAAGAGCAATTGGCAGACAAATGGTCATGGATATTTTTGGGTTATACCTCATGTCCTGATGTTTGCCCAACAACTCTGCAGGAACTGAATTTTGTTTATGATGACTTAAAAGCCATTAGCGCAAACACGCAAATTTTACTTGTCTCTGCTGATCCTAGTCGTGATACGCCTGAAAAATTAGCACAATATATCGCTTATTTTAATGAAGAGTTTATTGCACTGACAGCAGATCACGGTGTGTTATTTCCTTTTGCACGCAACTTAGGATTGATGTACGCGATTAATGAACCAGAAGATAACAGTGTTGATAAGGATTATTATTTAGTCGATCACAGCGCATCGTTAGTATTAGTTAATCCTCAGGGGAATATTGCGGCTATTTTTAAGCCTAGGCAAGCACTGGGTGTCTTACCAACGATTGATGGTGAAAAGCTGATAAGTGACTTTGCAAAAATAGTAAAACTAGCTGAATAATATCAAACAATTAAGCTTGTCATCCAAACCTAGAGTGGAATGAGAAGCTTACTGAAACGATAGTTTGGTTGTTTAAAGTGAATACCACTCATTACCTTTTTTTAGCACAAACCATGGTTTTGAATACCAATAATAACGACCTGGCTCACTAATACTAGGTGCAGTACAATTACAGCGCACACGACCAATTGGCAGTGGCGCGCTATAATTAATAGTAAAGCTACTTTCTTCTTGCCATTCTATTTTTTGTCGTCCTAAACCAGAAATATAACAATTCAATTGAGCGGGATGAAAATCATCAACTACCACAGCAAAAGTTACTGACTTTGATTGGTCATATTCTACAATTGTTTGTGCATTTTCATCATTCAAAGTCATTTTGAAAGGTAAGGATTTTAATTTATCTCGAAGGCTGGATATTTGATCGTAAGGCTTTGATGCGGGAAAGCGTGGCACAGTGGTTAAGTCTGTTGATAAACCTACCGCGCCAGATTGCTGCGAGAATGCAATGAAATCATTACTTGTTATCCATTCTTGTACTGCGGGAGTATATTCTCCATAGGGATAAGCAAAGTAACGCCAAGTTTGACCTGTTTTTTGTTTGATAATGTTTTCAGCACTTAACAATAGTTCTGTATGTTTATTTAACCACTGTTGCTCAGTTAAGCCATCGCTAATGCGTGCCATAGAATCATGTTCCATTCCGTGATTAGCAATAATAACGCCTTCGTCAGCCATTGTTTTGAGCTGTGCCCAAGAAAGGTAGTTTTTAGATCCACGTTCAACAATTGCTGGATTGATGAACATCGTGAACGGATAATTAAACTTGTCGAGTATAGGTTTACCGTTAGTTAAAATATCTAGATAGGCGTCATCAAAAGTAATGGCTACGGTTTTATCTGCAATGGGTTGCTGCTTTTTAATTGAATTCATTAAATCTGAAAGCGCAATCACATTAAAGTTATTGTCAGCCAAATATTGCATATGAATTTCAAATTGTTGGGGTGAAATACTGGTGCTTGATGGAGTGGTGTCACTCACATGATGATACTGTAAAATAACAGCTGCAAAACTAGTAAGGTGAAAGCAAGACAGTAATAATAAGAGGAAAGAAAATTTCATGAACATGGCCTTTGTTTATTGAATAACGAAAATAGCGCGTTTTATCTTTTTTTTATAGTAAATTTTTGTCGTAATGTTTTATATGGAATACTTTTTTGAACGTTAATAATCTAAATCAACATAAACAACTATTCATCATTGCACTACCAATGATATTTTCAAATATCACAATACCTTTGCTGGGCTTAGTTGATACTGCGGTATTAGGCCATTTAGACCAAGCTTATTATTTGGGTGGCAGCACAGTCGGTGCGATGATTATTACTTTTGTTACCTGGCTATGTGGTTTTTTACGTATGTCTACAACAGGACTTACAGCTCAGGCGCTTGGACAAAAAGACAATCAAAAAAGTTTATTAGTACTGCTTCGTGGTTTATTAGTGGCGGGGATTGTTGGTGGTACGCTTATTTTATTACAGTCATTCTATCTTGACCTAAGTTTAGGATTAGCAGGGGGATCTGAAAAAATACAATTTTATGCAAAACAATATTGCGATATACGAATTTGGGGACTGCCCGCAGCTTTATCAAATTTAGTTATTTTAGGCTGGTTATTAGGTAACCATAAAGCTAAAGCGGTAATGTGGTTATTGATCTTGACTAATTTAATTAACTTATCTTTAGATCTCTTGTTTGTTCTAGTCTTTAATTGGCAAGTGCAAGGTGTAGCTACAGCAACATTAATTGCAGAGTATTCAGGAGTGATACTTGGTTTAACTTATATTGTTTATGATAAAAATCGAATAAAGCGCAGAGCAGTTAGAAGTTTGTTCAGTGTGATTTTATCAAAACTTATTCATGTAAAAGAAGCGTTATTAGAAAAATCATCATTAATTCACTACTTTCAACTTAATAGAGATATTCTCATTCGCACTTTATGTTTAGAAGTGTGCTTTGTTTTTATAACTTTTCAAGGAGCAAGGTTAGGGGATGATGTAATAGCGACCAACGCGATATTAATGAATTTTGTTTTATTAATATCATTTGGTTTAGACGGTATTGCCAATGCGACTGAAGTCTTAGTTGGGAAGGCGCAGGGACAAAAAGACGCTATGAAGCGAAATTATGTTGTGAAAATAGCTTTGTTTTGGACGGGTGTTTTTGCTTTATCTTATAGTCTGTTATTTGTCTTTGCAGGAGCATTTTTTGTGGGTTTGCTTACTGATATTCCAGATGTGCTTCACTCAACCAAAGCATATATCCATTGGATCATTATTTTACCTATTTTAGGATGTTGGTGTTATTTATTCGATGGAGTTTTTGTTGGATTAATGAAAACGAAAGCAATGCGAAACAGTATGATAATAGCTACCTTTGGCTGTTTTTTCCCTATGTGGTGTATATTCCAAGATTTTGGTAATCACGGTTTATGGGCTGCATTTAGTGTGTTTTTATTGGTTAGGGGATTAAGCTTGGCTTGGCATTATTATCGTGTAATAGAAAAGCAGCCTATTTCGGTGTAAACGTTTGATTTGATTTATTTGAACGGCGATCGAAAATATTGAGTAAGCGATTAGCGAAAATTCCGGTGTATCCCCAAGCTGAGAATAAAATGCCTAAAGCAATAAAACATATGCCTGCCATTTGCCAAACATAATGGTAGTAATAACCAATAAAGATCAAACAAGCGCCAATAGCAAAAAGACCAAGTCCACGTATGAACAGTGCTAAACTGCGTTGTGGGTCTTGGCCTATTCTTTCGAGTATACTCATTACTTAATGTGAATGAACAACTTAATAGTAAGAGTGATCGCCGCGTTCATGTTCTGTCATATCACGAACACCTTTGATTTCACCGCCCATCGTTTCAAGCAATTGCTTTTCGATACCGTCTTTTACTGTTACATCAATTTGACTACAACCATTACAGCCACCACCAAATTGTAAAATAGCAAAACCATCTTCGGTAATTTCCATCAATGTACACTCACCACCGTGGCCAGCTAATTGTGGATTAACTTCTGCTTTTAAGAAGTAGTCAACACGTTCAAATAATGGCGCATCGTCATTTACTTTACGTAATTTAGCATTAGGAGCTTTTAACGTTAATTGTGAGCCCATTTGGTCTGTGGTGAAGTCAATTTCAGCATCTTCAAGAAAAAGCTTGCTGTCGCCATCAATGTAAGCAGAAAAATGTTCAAATTTTAATTCAATATCTTCAGGCTCTATAGCGTCAGCCGGACAGTAAGACACGCCACACTCGGCACTTGCTGTGCCTGGGTTAACAACAAATACACGAATACTTGTGCCTTCAGCTTGTTGTTCTAATAATTTAGCGAAATGCGATTGTGCTGTTTCGGAAATATTGATCATCACGGTTATTTACTCTCTACGCTTGTTGCCAAAATTTCTCTAAAATTTCTGAGGGAGTTTAGAGAATGAAAATATTAATACCTGACTAATTTAGTCAAGTATGAGTATTTTACGCTGCTATGTAATTATACGCTAGTGAAATTACATTAAATTAAAGTAAAAATGTGACAAAAATACACGGTTATTCTGGAGTGTTTCCCTAGATTTTGGTATTTTATTGCTATTGAATTCAAGGATATCGCTTATGTTACAACGATTGTTTTTAACCATTTTGATCTGCTTTTTTATTTTGTCGTCATTTAGCTATGCGGCTAAAGTTAATGAATACTTGCCCACTGATCATAAATACAATCAAGTAATTCCTACTCCTGAGAGTACGTTGGGTTTTGGATTAGGTGAACGTCATATTCGTCATGATCAGCTACTCAATTACATTAAAGTGTTGGCAAGTAGTTCGCCGCGTATCAAACTAACTAATATCGGAAAAACCCAAGAATTTCGTCAGCAAGTTTTATTGACTGTGTCCTCTGAAGAAAATTTAACTAATTTAGATGAAATTTTAGCAAGAAAATCAAAAGATACCCAAGGTTTAGATTCTTCATTACCCCTTGTTATATGGCTTGGATACAGTGTTCATGGCGATGAAATAAGTGGAGCTAATGCCGCTATGGTAGTGGCGTATCATCTAGCGGCCAGTGAAAACGCTGAAATCAAAGCAATGTTAGAAAATACGTTGATTGTTCTTGAACCCAGCATTAATCCTGATGGCATGGACAAATTTGTGCAGTGGGCGAATATGCATCTTGGTAGTACACCCAATGCTGATCCAAACCATATTGAACATCACCAAGGTTGGTTAACAGGCCGAACTAATCATTTCGGTTTTGACCTGAATAGAGATTGGCTACTGTTAGCACAAAAAGAAAGTCAAAATAGATTAGCTTACTTTCATCAATATCAACCGCATGTTTTAGGTGATTTTCATGAAATGGGTGCTAATGGTAGTTACTTTTTTCAGCCGGGAATACCATCTCGTACTCATCCGTTAACTCCTAGTACCAATACTGAATTAACTCAGCTGTTAGCAACTTTTCATGCTGTGGCGCTCGATAAAGATGAGCGACTTTATTATAGCCAAGAGAATTTTGATGACTTTTATTACGGTAAAGGATCAACTTACCCCGATATCAATGGTGGGATTGGTATTCTGTTTGAGCAAGCCAGTAGTCGAGGTATGCAGCAAAACAGTGATAATGGCTTATTAACGTTTGAATTTGGTATCCAAAATCATGTTTTAACCTCTCTTTCTACGATTGAAGGGGCATGGCAGAATAAAAATAAATTATTGAACTATCAGAAAAATTTCTATAAAGAGTCAGTAACACTTGCTGATAAAGAGAATTTTAGCGGATATTTATTACATGAAGTTCACGATGAATACCGCTTGAATACATTGCTTGATAAGTTAAAGCAACACCAAGTTAACGTATTTCCTCTTACTGAAGATTTTCGCTTAGACGGTGTTCTTTATGAAAAAGAACATAGCTTCTATGTGCCACTAGATCAACGCCAGTATCGTGTGATTAAAGCGTTATTTTCCAAACAAACTCAATTCCAAGATAATACTTTTTATGATGTTTCTGGTTGGACAATGCCATTGGCAATGGATATAGATTTTTATCGAGTTGGACGAACATGGGGATTGAAACTGTCTGAAAATGCATGGGAAGCGCCAATGAAAATTGCTGGTGATTCTAGCATTGAACAAGAAGCATATACTTACGCCTTTGAATGGCATCATTTTTTAGCGCCAAAATTACTAAATGAATTACTCAATAAAGGCATTAAGGCTAAAGTAGCGACAAAATCATTTTCTTCTCTATTAAACAGTAATGGTGAAGTGATAAGTAAAGATTTTTCGCGTGGTAGCATTATTATTCCAGCAGGCATACAAACGCAAAAAGATTGGCGTGAAATTGTTATTAAAAGTAGTCAACGAATTGATATACCACTAAGCAGTATTCAAACAGGATTAACCGTAAAGGGCATTGATATTGGCAGTGGTTCTTTTCGATTGTTAAACCCTGTAAAAGTGTTGATGGTGGGTGGTAAAGGGGTATCGCAATATGAAAGTGCAGAAATTTTATTCTATCTTGACGATACCTTGTCAATTCCAGTCACTGTCGTTGAGCAACAACGATTATCAGACATTGATTTGAGTACATATAGCCATATTATTATGGTGGATGGAAAATATAGTTCATTAAGAAAAAGTAGTGTAGATAAATTAGGTGCTTGGATAAAAAGTGGTGGTGTAATTTACTCACAGAAACGTGGCGCAAAATTTTTGTCAGAATATGAAATACTTTCAGCGAACTTTGTGACGAAAGCCGAAATTAATCAGTTGTTTGATACCGACAACTTACAGTATCAAGACAAAGAAAAGTTAGCAGGCCGTAAACGTATTGCAGGCGCTATTTTTGAATCGACACTCGATATATCTCACCCATTGGCTTATGGATATACCGATAGCCGTTTGCCTTTATTCCGTAATAGCACACTGATAATGCAACATATTTCAAAACCTTTTATGTCGGTAGCTAATTATAGTTCAATACCTTTAATGAGCGGTTATGCGGATAAAAATATGGTAAATCGAGTGGCGAATACAGCGGTAATTGTCGCACATAATCATGGCAAGGGCAGAGTTGTTGCGAGTACTGATAATTTAGCGTTTCGTGGTTATTGGTTAGGTAGTGCCAAATTAATAGCGAACAGCTTATTTTTTGCTAAAGCATTTAGTACACCTGTTATTAAGTAATTTTTACGCATTTAATTACAATTAGCGTTAACCGCATTATCAGGTAATGATAAACAAATACTTAAAACAGTGACTTTTTTTACGCCATTATTTTTAAGTAGCGTGCATATTTCATTGCATGTAGAGCCGGTTGTTACAACGTCGTCAAGTAAGATAACGTGTTCTGGCAGCTGAATTTTTTTATCAGTTAAATGTTCAGTAGAAAGTTTAAAAGCGTGACGTAAGTTCTTACGTCGCGCAGCTCCGGTTTGCCCTGCTTGACTAATATTTTTATGTGTACGTTTTATAGCGTTGGGTAAATACGAGATATTCGCTTTTTTAGCAAAGTTCGCTGCAATTAAATGTGCTTGATTAAACCCACGACTTTGCCACTTATTTAAATGTATAGGTACTGATAATAATAACGACGGTGGGCTGAAAATTTGAGGCGATTCACTTTCATATTGCAAGATATTTTTCCATTGTTTAAATAGTAGAAAACTCAATAAATCGACCAATTCAAAACGTCCGTGATACTTCAGTTGTCTTACCCAAGAATCAATAGGCCATTGATACGGGGAAACCGTGATCAATTGATCAAACATTCGTTTCGGTAATATTGCATTGACGCCAGGCCAGGTGAGTAAATTCCCGTGCAATGCTTTTAAATCAAAAAGAGGTAAATCGGCTAAGCAAAAATCACAAATAATGGCTTGGCTATGACAACCATTACCGCATAAGTCACAACAACTTAATTGTGCTTTGTACAACTTTACATCCTCAATAAAATACCGTGATTGTAGTTTTAAATCTTGCAATAATTTTACAGGGTTAAATTCCATTCATTACGCCTTTTGGGTAAACTGTCACTAACTTTCGTCTATTAAAAATTAGCGGTAAATCCATTTACTATGAGCATGGCAGAAACTTTAAAAATATCGAGTCAAGGGAGTGGAATACCACTCGTTTTAATTCATGGTTGGGGGGTAAATTCAGCAGTTTGGCAACCTAGCGTTGAATTATTAAAAGATCAATTCGAAGTGATCACTGTCGACTTACCTGGTTTTGGCTCTAATGTAGAGCATTCATTGTCGCCTTATACTTTAGCCGAAGTTGCAACCTTAGTGCAGCAAGCAGTTGCAAAGCCGGCTGTTTATATAGGTTGGTCTTTAGGAGGTTTAGTTGCCTGTGAAATAGCGATGAATTTTCCGGAAAGAGTTAAAGCACTCGTAACGGTTGCAAGCTCACCGTGTTTTGTTGAGCAAGATAATTGGTTCGGTATTAAGCCCGATGTTTTAGCCTTATTTTATCGTCAACTTGCTGAAGACACTGCGAAAACGATTAATAATTTTTTAAAAATTCAAGCAATGGGTAGCCCACATTTACGTCATGATATTAAGTTATTACGAGAGCTTGTTCTGCAATTTCCGATACCAACCAAAACCACTTTAGAAGAATCATTGAAGTTACTTGAAACGGTAGATCACCGCGACAATCTAATTGATATATCAATGCCATATTTGCGCATGTACGGCAAACTTGATGGATTAGTTCCACGTAAGGCAATAGAACCCATTAACGTATTATCACCAGATAGTGATGTTGTAATTCTTGAAAAAGCCTCGCATGCTCCTTTTATTTCACACCCTGAAGAGTTTCACCAAGTGCTAATACTTTGGTTATTACCTCTACTTGAATGATTTTACAAAGGAAATGGTACCTTTACTTTTTGGCCTTTTTGTATGATAATTGAGCACATAAATGTCAACATTTATCAGTATGAATTTTGTTATTCATTTTCTGTGAATTGATATAGAGGTATCTACTATGGAAATACAATCAGCAACTGCGAGTGGTTTACAGGGTCTGCAAAAAGCGCAAGGTGATGCTACACAAGCCGCTGCGGATATTGCAGCCAACCTAACTGTGAGCCCCGAAGATTTTGGTATAGGACAAGAAAATAATACTGATACCGCAGACAAAAATGCCAGTTCATCACAACCGCCTAACCTTACTGAAGCAGCTGTCGACTTAAAGGTTGCAGAGTATCAAGCCAAAGCATCTGTTAACGTTATTCAAACTGCCGATGAAACGCTTGGTACATTATTAGACATTAGAGCTTAGCTTTATGAATATCACGCCGCAAGCACCTACATTATCTATCCCTACGGCGGTTAATCAACCGACGGATAGCTTGCGTCGTGAAAATAATATCCGAGAAGTTATTGCTAAACCAGCCGCTGCAAGCCAATCCGCAGCAGATAAAAACGCAACTTCTGATAAAGACAAAGGTAAAACATCAGCACAAAATAGTGAAAATATTGATTTTGAAAGCATCAGTAAACAAGCTGAATTAGAAGCTAAAACTATCAATGGTGACAGTGACCGTAAAAATGATTCATCTGATGAAAACTCTAGTGCTAAAGATTTTTTAGAAAAGAAAGCAGCTGAAGAAACTGAAGCTGAGAAAGAAGAAGCATTAGCAAAAGCGCCTGACGGTTCTCTTGACCCATATAGTCAAAAAGCCTTTGCAGAACAAAAAATTATTAATGAGCTGAAACTCAGAGATCAAGAAGTACGTACTCATGAGTTAGCTCATGCTGCTGTTGGTGGCCCCTCTACTGGAGCGCCCTCTTATACTTTTGAAGTAGGCCCTGACGGTAAAAAATACGCTGTCGCTGGTGAAGTATCAGTAGACCTTTCTCCGGTTGATGGTAACCCACGAGCTACTATTGCTAAAATGCAAAAAGTACATGCGGCGGCGCTAGCTCCTGCAAACCCATCAATTCAAGATACTCGTGTTGCGGCTTCGGCAGCAAGATCAATTTTACAAGCACAATCAGAACTTGCAGCGATTAATTTAGAAGATCCTAGTAAGGCTAAAGACTTAAATGTTCAAAGTAAATCTAATGATGTTTTCGCTATAGAAGACAGTGAAAAATCAGAAGATTTTGATACACTGGTTAATCGAACTTTAGAATCTCAAGAACAAATAGCACCCAATCGTGATATCTCAGTTGATGAACGGGCATTGAGGATTGAAAGTTTTTATTCCGGTATTAATCAAGCTTATGAGAAAAATTCTAGCTCTCATTTTCAACTAACTGCATAACTGCACCTAAACGTACAATTTCAAAACATATCATTTCAAAGAAAATGTAAAAATCACCTTGTTCATGTCCAATGTGAAAAATTAAATTAAGCCCAATCAAAACAAAAACGCCTCATTACTGTAAAATAATGAGGCGTTTTTTTTATTTTAGCGTACTTTTATGATTAACGAGCTAAATACCGTAACTCTCACGGTACTTGTTAATGCTTGCTAAACTTATTGCCAGGTCTGGCTGTGAAGAAATGTTCTCTTCAAGGTAAGTTACAACATCGGCTAAGGTTACAATCGCAATAACTTGTGTAGCAAAATCGCGCTCAACTTCTTGAATAGCAGATAATTCACCTTGGCCTTTTTCCTGACGGTCAAGAGCAATTAACACTCCTGATAATTCAGCACCATGCGCTTTAATGATTTCCATCGATTCGCGAATAGCGGTTCCAGCAGTAATAACATCGTCAACTAACATTATTTTACCTTCTAGTGGTGAACCCACCAAACTACCACCTTCACCGTGTGTTTTAGCTTCTTTACGGTTAAAGCAATATGGTATGTCAATATCATGATGATCAGCCAATGCAACGGCTGTGGTTGTCGCAATTGGAATACCTTTATAAGCAGGGCCAAAAAGCAAATCAAATTCAATAGTTGAATCAGCTAATGCCTGTGCATAAAAACGACCTAAGCGAGCTAAATCTCTACCGGTATTAAATAAACCAGCGTTGAAAAAATAAGGGCTCGTACGGCCTGATTTTAAAGTGAATTCGCCAAAACGTAATACTTGTTTCGTTAGAGCAAATTCAATAAATTCACGTTGATAATCTTTCATCTTTATTCCCACATATAATAAATAGTGTTTAGTTAAGCGCTATCTTTTGTAAGTCAAATAACTCATTAATGCTGTCTTTTGCTAAGGCAAGCATGTTATTCATTTCATCGAAGCTAAACGGTGCTTCTTCAGCGGTACCTTGAACTTCTATCAGTTTTCCAGTGTCTGTCATTACTACATTCATATCGGTATCAGCAGCAGAGTCTTCTGGGTAATCAAGGTCAGAAACTGCTTCGCCTTTATAAATACCAACAGATACGGCTGCTATCATATGCTTTAACGGATTAGTTTTAATAATATCCTTAGCACGCATGTAATTTAAAGCGTCAACTAAGGCCACACAAGCGCCAGTAATTGAAGCTGTGCGTGTGCCACCGTCGGCTTGAATTACATCACAATCAACACTTATTGTATTTTCACCTAGGGCTTTCAAATCGACAGCAGCGCGAAGTGCACGTGCGATTAAGCGAGAAATCTCTAGTGTTCGACCACTTTGCTTTCCACTTGCCGCTTCTCTTCGCATACGTGTGTGAGTCGAACGAGGTAACATGCCGTATTCTGCAGTGATCCAACCTTTCCCTTGTCCTTTTAAAAAGCGGGGAACGCCTACTTCTACCGACGCAGTACAAATAACTTTTGTATCACCAAACTCAATTAATACTGAACCTTCAGCGTGAGTAGTAAATTGACGAGTAATGGTTACAGGACGTATTTGACCTGGAGTTCTGCCGCTTGGACGCATGTTGATATACCTTTGGTGAAATAATTGTTGCGCATTATAATCGTTCAGCGGGGAATTTAACATAATGGCGTGAAAACTATTTGAAATATAGTTAATCTACGTAAGGTCTAATTGAGGGTACTTAACAATATCCTACTTTTTATTGAGTCTATTTATGAAATTCTGTTCTTGTTTAATGATCACTGTATTCACTTTTGTGTTTCTAATAACACCTGTATCAGCAACTAACGCTGATCACTTACCCAAATACAGTAAAGTCTATGATGAAAAGAGTGACCCCTTTAAAGATGCCAATGCGGCAATAAAGTTAGCCAAAGAAACCCAGCGCAATGTACTGATTGAAATAGGTGGCAATTGGTGTACCTGGTGTAAGAAAATGGATGCGTTTTTAGTAAAAAACCCAGAAGTTTATAAAAAGCTCCATGATGAATATGTATTATTAAAAGTCAGTGTAAGTGATAGCAATGAAAATGAAGCGTTTATGAAATCTCTACCGCCAGTTTTAGGCTACCCTCATATGTATGTCTCAACAAGTAGTGGAAAAATGATCTTATCAAAAGATACTGCAGAGTTATTAAGCGGCGAAGAATACTCTAAAAGTGAGTGGTTAGCCTTTCTTAATAAATGGAAAAGTAGTGCAGCAAAAGGATAAATTAATGTCAGCGTCAGTAATAAATAAAATCAGTAGTTTTTTTGATAAAAACTATCAAACACCATCATGGTTATCGCATAAACTTTCCCGTCGAAAGCTATTGAAGTCTGCGGCTGGAGCGACCGCGATATCGGCAATGCCTACTTTCGCATTCAGTCAAACTGAAAAAGATAAATTGTTAGAGGATTTGACTACAGATCCTTGGTTAACGCTTAATGCTGTGCTTGAACATCTACTTCCAGAATCTAACAGCGGACCAAGTGCAAAAGAATTACATGTGGTTATCTATTTATATAATGTTGTATATCAGCAACCTACTGATGAAAGCGAAATAGAATTTATCTATAAAGGCGTTGATTGGTTAAATGGTTTTACGAAAAATCAGTTACAAAAAAACTTTATCGAATTAACTACAGCTGAAAAAGAAACCATGTTGCGTGGGATCAGTGGTTCGACAGCGGGTGAAAATTGGCTGAATAATTTACTGGGTTATGTTTTTGAAGCAATGCTTTCTCCGCCTATATATGGTGGTAACCCTGAAGGAAAAGGTTGGGAATGGTTAGAACACCAAGCGGGTTTTCCATTACCTAAAGCAGGTCAACGTTTTTATGAATTACCTAAGCGCTCAGTGGTTAACGATAAAAATGTGGGTAATATTATTCAATCAAAAGACTTGTTAGCACATAAAAAGTTCCAGAAAATTAAAGGAAGTAACAAAGCATGAGTTTTGATATTTGCATAGTCGGTAGTGGTGCAGGGGCTTCGCCAGTCGCTTATACGTTAGCGAAAGCGGGGGCTAAAGTATTGATATTGGAAAAAGGTCCTTGGTTAACCGAAAAAGAATTTTTTAAAGATGAATTAGCCATAAGTTTACATGACGCTTATAACCCTAAACTTGCCGACGAACAGCACGTTATTGAAGAAGAATACGAAACAGATGAAGGCGAAAGTTATTGGCAAGGCGAATCAACCAGTGATTCGGGTTGGAGCTTTTGGAACGGTAATGTTGTTGGTGGTTCATCTAATTTCATGAGTGGTTATTTCCATCGCTTAAAGCCAGTCGATTTCAAGCTGAAATCAACCTTTGGTGAAATTGAAGGCGCTAACATTGTAGATTGGCCAATCAGTTACGATGATCTCGAACCTTTTTATGCACAAGTCGAGCGAGAAGTTGGCGTTTCAGGTAAAACTGTTTCACACCCACATCAGGAACCACGATCAACGGAATTTCCTTATCCTCCATTGGTTGACCATCAAGTATCACACTGGATAGATAAAGCAGCAAAAAAAATTGGTTATCATTCGATGCCAGTGCCTCGTGCCATATTGTCGACTCCAGCGATGGGGCGAAGTAGTTGTGAATATTCAGGATATTGCAGCAGTTATGGTTGCTCATCTGGGGCAAAAGGTAGTGGAAGAGCGGCTTTGTTAAATCATGCTGTGGCAACAGGTAATTTAACGATTAAAGCTAATGCTAAGGTTTATCATATAGCCAGTGATGATAACGGTGAAATTTCAGCGATTCATTATTATGACTCGCAAGGTAGAGAGCAGAAAGCAACGGCAAAAATTTATGTTGTTGCTTGCCAAGCAGTTGAAACTTCGCGCCTATTACTTGCATCCAAAGGAAAGAAATTCCCAAATGGTTTAGCAAATAACAGCGGGCAAGTGGGGAAAAACCTAGTTTTTAGCGGTGGCGGCACAGGACAAGGCGATTTTTTATTTTCCGATTTATCAACCGAAAAGCAAGCTCAATTAAAACAAGTAGGGCCTTTTATAAATCGCGCTTTGCAAGATTGGTATCAAATTGACGATAAAAACTTCTCTGGTGTGAACCAAGAAGGAAAAGCGAAAGGCGGAACCATTGACTTTCTCTTTTATCAAAACCCCATTTCTCGCGCGCAAGGGCAACAATTCAATGACGATAGTGAATTAGTGTGGGGCGAGCAATTACAGAAAAACTTAAAAAAGGAATTTACTACTTATAAAACGTTACGTTTTGAAGTGTTTAATGACTGGTTACCCACTGATGATTGTTTTGTAAGTTTAGACAAGGAAGTCACCGATAAATGGGGGCAAGCGGTTGCTAAGGTTCGAATTGGCGGGCATCAACACGATCTTGTTGTTGGTGAATACTTAGCAGAGAAGGGAGAGAAGTTACTAGAGAGTATGGGCGCTAAAAACATTACCAGCTCAGTAAGCAGCTCTCCGCCAACTAATCTAATGGCTGGTGGTTGTCGATTTGGCAATGATCCAAAAACTTCGGTTTTGAATAAACACTGCCAAGCCCATGAAGTCGACAACTTATACGTTACTGATGGCTCATTTATGCCAACAGGCGGAAGTGTGCCTTATACGTTTACTATTTACGCTAATGCATTTCGAGTTGCGGAGCATATTAAGCAACGTTGGCAAAAAATTACGGCTTAGAGATATCTGTGATTGAATCGTATTTAATTGTGATACTTTTGTGATGAATATTCAAACAGGTTCTGTAAAACTAAGTTAATTGTATAAATAAGGGTTTAAGATGTTTCGTATAAATTTGGTAGCCATATTCTTCGCTTTTTGCGCGGTTTCATGTGGAGGAGGAGGTTCTGATTCTAGTTCTCCTGAAAGCGTAACACCTGTTGTAGTTGTAGTCGCAGAACCTGCAGTTTTCACTGGCGTCTTTCTAGATTCAGCTGTTGAAGGACTCAGTTTTACAACAACAACGAATAGCGGTATAACGAATACACTTGGAGAATTTAGTTACCAAGCTAATGAGAATATTACGTTCTCAATAGGGGACATTTCATTACCTGCTGTTGCAGCTAATAGTGTACTGACACCTTTGGATGTAATGGAAACTGATGATATTAATCATCCATCAGTAGTGAATGTCTTGCGATTATTACAAAGTTTAGATGAAGATGGACTTGCTGACAACGGGATCAAAATTCCAGAAGTTGCACTTGAACTGGCAAAAGGGTTATCGGTAGATTTTGCATCAGCAGAATTTGAAAACCAAGTGTCTAGCTTGATTCAAGCAAGTGGAGGCGTTCATCAGCAACTTATTTCAGCAGAAGATGCTATTTACCATTTTCAAATGACTTTAGCGGCTTTAAGTCAGCAAAACACAACAAATTGCGCTAAAACACACAGTAAAGTTGGCTATTATGGTTCATTCGAAACCCTAGCGCATAATGTATCAGGCAGAGCTGAATTTATTGATGACTGCACGATTAAAATAACTGAATTTAATTATGATGGCGGAGGCCCTGATGTATACTTTTATGGTGCGATTGATCATAAGTATACTGAAGTAGACGCATTTGCTATTGGCCAGAAAATTAATGGTGCCGCTTATAATAATGCTGAAATAATTATCCGTATTCCTGACAATAAAACGCTCGATGATCTTACTGGTATTAGTGTGTGGTGTGTTGATTTCGATGTTAGCTTTGGACAACTTACCTTTACACCTTAATGATGGTGTCATTATCTCAATTCGATGCTTATGATTAATATCGAGACCTTATTCTTAGTTGATTTTTTGGTAGGTAGCTTAAGTGCTTTCAAGTTTACAAAAAAGCTGTATATTTAAATAAATACATAAAAACCAAAGAATAAGGTCAATAGGGATGTTTTTAAAAGACAAAAAAATGATACGAGTTTTAGTGTCATTTGTAGTAATGTTTTCACTTGTTTTGTTAGCCAGTTGCTCATCAAATACAACGAAAAAAAGTTGGAACGACACTGTTAAATTAGTTTCAAGTGGTGTTGTCAGCATTCAAATCGATGTACCTGTAAGCTTCGAGGGGAAATGGAATAGCAGTGGTTATGGGAGTGGTTTTATTGTTGATGCTGAACGAGGCATTATTTTAACTAATAGGCATATAGTGACACCCGGCCCGGTCACAGCAAAAGCAATTTTGATTAACAATGAAGAAATTGATTTAACACCTTTATATATTGATCCAGTTCACGATTTTGGCTTCTATCAATATGACCCTAGTAAAATCAAACATCTGCAACCTCATCAGTTTAAACTTAGTCAGACTAATCCCAATGTTGGCCAAGAAATTCGTATTATCGGTAATGATGCGGGACAAAAAATTTCCATTTTAGATGGCACTATTGCTCGACTGGATCGTGATGCACCATTTTATGGACTTGGCAGGTATAACGATTTTAATATTTTCTATATTCAAGCTGCCACAGCCTCAACTGGGGGGTCATCAGGATCGCCCGTTATAAATATTCAAGGTGAAGTTGTTGCTTTAAACGCTGGTAGCCAAACAAAATCAGCTAACGCGTTTTACATGCCTTTAGAAAAAATCAAAATAGCATTAAGAAAATTACAGACTAATGAAAAAATTTCTCGGGGTACAATACAAACCACCTTTAATGCTAAACCTTATGCAGAATTGAAAAGGCTTGGCTTGAGCGATGTTTTAGAAAATAAATATCGAGAAAAATTTCCAGAAACACATGGGTTATTAGTGGTCAATTCTATAATTCCTGAGAGCTCTGCAGCTATGTCCCTTGAAGTAGGTGATATTTTATTAGCCATTAATGAAAAATCAATTACTGAATTTTCAACACTCGAAAGTAATATAAATAATAATGTGGGTCAGAACATTAACTTGTCCGTTTTAAGACGAGGAGAAGCATTATCTTTTTCAATAAATGTTAATAATTTAGATGAAATTACGCCTTCTGCATTTTTAAAATTTGACGGAGGTGTTTTTCATAATTTGTCCTATCAACAAGCAAGGCATTTTAACAAACCAATCAAAGGTGTATATGTTGCTAATTCAGCAGGTAGTTTCAAACAAGCTGGAGTACCTCACAAAAGTGTTATTACAGAATTTAATGGCGTACATGTCGACACAATTGAAGAATTTAATAAGCAATTAAACCTTATTGTAGATGGTAGCAAAGTTAACCTTCGTTATTTTGATCTTAACAACCCTAGTACAAGTAATTATGGATTAGTTGAAATAAATAGAACATGGTTTGAGCATAGTTATTGTCAGAAAAGCTCAACTCTAGATTATTGGCCGTGCAGTCAATCGTTACCATCAACTGCTACTGATGTTAAGGCTGATGCCAGTACCAATAACTCTTCAATGACAATGAGCAATAAACTAGAGAATGCTTTAGTTGAAGTGAACTTTACCAGTCCGTATTCTATTCAAGGTCGAAGTGGCAACTATCATAAAACAGGTACTGGCGTAATAGTTGACGCTGAAAAAGGATTAGCTGTTGTTGCTAGAAGCGTAGTATTTAGCTCACTAGGAGACGTTAAGTTAACTTTCAATAATCGGATAGAAGTAAAGGGTAAAGTTGAGTACATACATCCGCTTCATAATTTGGCATTAGTCTCATATTTACCAGAGACCGTCGCTCATGTACCCGTAACTCAAGTCACGTTCAGTCAGAAGTCGATTGAAAAAGGATACTCGGTACTTCAAATGGGTCTTAATTATGATGGTGTAGTCGAATACCGTCAAACAGATGTTGATACAATTGAGGAACTTTGGTTAACACAATTTAACGTCCCTCAATTTATTGAAAGAAATATTGAAGTCATTAGCCTTATTAATCCTAATATGTCGGTAGATGGAATTTTAGTCAATAATGCTAACGAAGTTACTGCACTATGGTCTGCATTTGAAGAAAGCAGCGGGAACGATGTTAATGTAGTAATGGCCGGTGTTTCTGTTGATTATGTTCAAGAGTTGATCGCATTGCACGAGAGTAAAGCGCCCATTTATTCTTCTGATTTAAATTTAACAAAAATTGCCCCTGTTGATGCATTGCAAATGGGCCTTCCAGAAGAATGGTTAACTAAACTTGAACAACAAAACCCAAAAACAGATAAATTATTAGCCGTTTATAATGTTGCAAAAAATTCAAAAAGTGCAGCGTTGTTCAAACGTTGGGATATTCTATTAGCTATAAATGACATCCCCGTGTCTTCTTTTAGGCAAGTAGAACTATTATCACAATCACCCGAAGTGACCGTTACTTACTTTAGTGAAGGTAAAATTCATTCTGAGATATTAACGACAACCCAGCTAAATGGACAAGATATAAAGCAAGTATTTTATTGGTCAGGCTTGTATCTTCATTCACCTCATCGTGCGGCCCAGCAGCAAGGAAATGTTGGTGACGATGGCGTATATGTAGCAAGTTATAGTTTTGGGTCTCCAGCAACACGTTATGGGCTTTATGCGATGCAACGTATTGTAGAAATTGATGGTCAGTCTATCAAAACGACTGATGATTTTGTCAATGCAGTAAAAGGGAAGGAACATCAGGAATCAGTGTTAATTAAGACATTAGATTTCAGAGATAATTCCAAAGTAATTACCTTACGAATTGATAATAATTATTGGCCATTTTATGAAATTATTTACCGAGAGGGTCGTTGGGAAAAGATTGATCATTTAGAACTTATTAAGTCACCATCAAATTAATCGCATATTAATGTTACTGAATAAGGCCAGGTTAAATAAATTTAATCTGGCCTTATTATTTACACTTTTTATATCTCTTATCTACTCTCTATACATCAGGATCAACTCGAACATTCAATAAACTTTGGTCTATTTATCTTCGAGGAGATCAGTTAAGCAGATAATCTGTTCGCTTAATTCAGCCACTTGCTTTTCTAGTTCTGATACTCTTTTCACTAATGACATTTGATTTTCAGAGGAAACATCTTCAGCTTGAATAGAGTGAGAATCAGCTAAGTGAAGCTCACTGGTATCTGAAAGTAAATGAACGTAACGAGAATCGCGCTTTCCGGGCTCTCTTTCTAGTTTTTTGACTAATGCTTTACCGTTTAAATCTTTTAATTGATTTAAAGTAGCTTCAATATCACTCACATCTGTAAAGTCAGCTAAGCGATTGGTACGCGTTCTTAACTCTCCAGGGGTTTGAGGACCTCTTAGGAATAACACACAAATAATAGCTCTTTGTTGAGGAGTAAATTTTAAATTACCAAATTCAGTATCACAAAACCGATGGAAATATTTATTCACCCGTACGGAAGCTTTACGGTCAATCATTAACTGATTCATTTCAACCAGTTCATCTACTAAATTTTGCACATCACTTTCCGAAAATGAGGTGACGGGTTCACGGTTACTCTTTTGATTACACCCTATAGTAATACCATTTAAAGAGAGCGGATATTGTTCTGGTGTGGTGGTTTCTTTTTCAAGCATTACGCCAATAATGCGGCATTGGTCGGCAGACAGTGTGATCATTTCGAAGCGTCCTTGTAGAATTCTCTAGTGATGTTATACCAAGCAAACAAGACTTTTACTATATTAAGAGGATTATTGCCCATAAAAAAGCCATAGATAACTATGGCTTGAAAATAATAATATTCTATAAAGTATTATTCTATATTCGCGATCTGTTCACGCATTTGCTCGATGAGAACTTTAAGCTCTACTGCTGCGTTAGTGATGTCAGCATTAATGGATTTAGATCCTAGAGTGTTTGCTTCACGATTAAATTCTTGCATCATAAAGTCTAAACGGCGACCTTGAGCGCCACCTTTCTTGAGAATACTTTTTGTTTCTTTTACATGGCTAAATAGACGATCAATTTCTTCATCAACATCCATTTTTTGTGCAAGTAATACTAGCTCTTGCTCAACTCGGCTTGAATCAAGTTCAATTTTTGCATCCGTAAATTTATCTGTAATTCGCTTTCGCTGCCATGCAATAACTTCTGGCATAAAAGCTTTTACTTTTTCTGATTGCTCAATAATCCCTTCTAGGCGTTGCTCTATTAGGACTTTTAAGTTATCTCCTTCGCTTGCACGAGCATCAATAAAGTCTGATAGCGCTTGTTCAAATCCTACAAGAATTTCTTTTTGGATAGTGGTCATGTCAGCTTCTTCAGCTTCCATAACACCTGGCCAACGCATTATTTCTAAAGGATTTAATTGGCTATTAAGTGTTTGTTCGTTTATCCAACCTGCGTGTTGAATAAGTTGTTCCGCTAAGCCTTTATTAAGTGACAGATTACTTTTTTCTGATGCATTAGCATTGAAACGTAGGCTACATTCAACTTTTCCGCGGTTTAATTGCTTGCGAAAGCGTTCGCGAAGTACGGGTTCGATACTACGGAATTGTTCTGGTAAACGAAAATAAGTTTCTAAAAACCGTTGATTTACTGAACGAATTTCCCAAACTGCATTACCCCAATCACCTTTTACTTCGAAGCGTGAAAAAGCCGTCATACTATGGATCATATTATTGTCCGTTTACTGAGTGTTATTAATTAAAGTGATTATGCCAAACGCGTAATCAGGTAGCTACATTATTTTTGATGGTAATAAATAAAGGGGGCTTATTTAATCTATTTTAACAGTAGGCTGTTAATAGCTCTCTATTTTAATCTACATATTGCAGGCTGAATTAATATAATTTCCATTTTGCTTTCAGCTTTGCTAACTGACCTTCGTTAATTAATTGTTGAAAGGCAGCTTGGTATTGTTTTATCAATTTAGGAGAAGTACCCATACTAAAGGCGATACTCAGTTTGTTATTTAAAGCAGGGACTTCGTTTAATTTTTGAAGCTTATTAAAGTCATACCCCAGGCTTTTGGCTCTTGTTTCAATCGTAATTTGTGTCGCGAGTATTAAGTCAACCCTGTCAATAAACAACATGTTCATATTCTGTCGTTCGTTTGCTAGTTGGTATATATTGGCAAAATTTTGAGCAATTAAATATTGTGCTGTATTAGAGTTTCTTGAAACAGCTATTTTATAATTCTTTAATGCTGATACTTCATAGTCTAATTTTGTGTAATGTTTCTTTAGTCCCCAAAAATATAAACGTTCTTCTTTCAATGCGCCTATCCAATGGAATTTTTTATCTCTAATTTCCGTTCTTGCAATGGAATAAATTAGAGTATTCGGTTTATGAAGAGCGATTTCGTATGCTCTTGCCCATGGCATTATTTCAATATTCGCCTCATCTTTGGTTATTTTAAATAACGCATTAACTACATCCGTAGAAAAACCTCCTAGGCTGCCATCAGGATTTTTAATTTGATAAGGTTCAAGAAACTCAGTTACAACTTTGATTTCTTTAGATTGAACATTGAAGGATATCAATAAAAGAAAAGTACTTAGTGTAAAAGTTGCTAAATAACTTTTATATATCTGGTTCATGTTTAACTTTTGGCATTAGTAACTTACACATTAACAATACTCCATTTTTGTTACTTATTTAAAGTATCAGACATTTGAATTTATTTGAAGTATTTGTTAATACACAATAGTTAAAAGGTTGTTAGGTGGATATTGTTAATATCTTATCCGCATTGTTCAGTATATTGTTTTATTTATATTTAAATAATATAGCTCAATTTATAAGAGTTGACGGTTGTTTTGTTTAATTGTGGCAATAAAAAAGCAGCCTAAGCTGCTTTTTAAAAGGATAAATAATTTTAAGTTAACTTAGTACGAAGTCTAAAATGCCGATGGCTGCTTTTCTTCCTTGGTCAACAGCGGTAACAACAAGATCTGAACCTAATACCATATCGCCACCGGCAAAAACATTTTGCTTAGTGGTTTGTAATGCAAATTCGCTATTATCAACAGCGATAACACGTCCGCGTGAATCAAGCTCTACACCAGCATCTTTCATCCATTGTGGTGGACTTGGTAAGAAACCAAAAGCTATAACGACAGCGTCTGCTTCCATAATGAACTCACTACCAGCAATTGGCTCAGGACTTCTTCTACCTTTAGCGTCAGCTGCACCTAGCTGAGTCCTTACAAATTTAACACCACATGCTTTACCACTGGCGTCAACGGCAATATCAAGGGGTTGTATGTTAAATTGAAAGTTCACACCTTCTTCTTTAGCATTTTGCACTTCTCGTGGTGAACCCGGCATGTTGGCTTCATCTCGACGATACGCACAAGTAACTTCTGTTGCTGATTGACGAATAGAAGTACGTACACAATCCATTGCCGTATCACCACCGCCAAGTACGATCACTTTTTTATTTTCAAAGCTTACGTATGGCTTAGCATTTTCTGTAATTTTCATTAAGTTTTGAGTATTGCCAACTAAGAAATCAAGTGCATTATAGACACCTGAGGCACCCTCATGTTCGAAACCACCTGTCATATCGGTGTAAGTTCCTAACCCTAGAAATACCGCATCGTATTCTTCGCTTAATGATTCAAAAGAAACATCAACACCCACGTTAACATTCAAACGAAATTCAATGCCCATGCCTTCAAAAATTTCACGACGGGTTTGAATAACATCTTTTTCTAACTTAAATGATGGAATACCAAAAGTAAGGAGTCCACCAATTTGAGCGTGTTTATCGTAAACAACTGCATCAATACCATTACGTGTTAATACATCTGCGCATGATAAACCTGCTGGTCCAGCGCCAATAACGGCTACCCGTTTGTTTACTTTAACCACGTTCGATAAGTCAGGCTTCCAACCTTGTGCGAAGGCGGTATCGGTAATGTACTTTTCGATATTACCTATAGTCACTGCGCCAAAATCTTCATTAAGCGTACAGGCAGATTCACATAGTCTGTCTTGTGGGCAAACACGGCCACACATTTCAGGTAAGCTATTGGTTTGATGGCACAAATCAGCAGCTTCAAAAATTTTACCTTCAGTCACTAATTCTAACCATTGTGGAATATAGTTGTGAACAGGGCATTGCCATTCACAATAAGGATTACCACAATCTAAACAGCGGTCGGCTTGACCCGCACTTTGATCTGTACTCAATGGTTGATAGATCTCAACAAAATTTATTTTACGTTGTTCGATGGCCTTTTTTGGCGGATCAATACGTTTTACATCGATAAATTGATAAACATTTTTACTCATACTGTTTTACCCTTAATTCGCATTCACGATTACTGTGCTTGAACGCGAAGTTCAGCAGAAGAACGACTACGATGACCTAATAAGGTTTTAACATCGGTTGCCGTTGGTTTTACTAGTTTAAATTTCGGTGCGTATGCATCAAAATTAACTAATATGTCTTGTGCTCTCGCACTACCTGTTTCATCAAAATGTTGATTGATAATGCCACGTAAATGTTCTTGGTGAATAGTAAGGTCTGTTATAGGTAATAACTCGATTGATTCGCTATTTAAACGAATCTCTAAGTCATCAGCTTCATCTAATACATAAGCAAAACCGCCAGTCATGCCTGCACCAAAGTTAACCCCTACTTGTCCAATAATTGTAACTATGCCGCCTGTCATGTATTCACAAGCATGATCGCCAGTTCCTTCAATAACGGCTTGAGCACCTGAGTTACGCACTGCAAAGCGTTCACCTGCACGACCACAACCGTAAAGTTTTCCTCCGGTAGCGCCATACAAACAAGTATTACCCATGATCATAGTTTCATGACTTAAATATTCGACACCTTTTGGCGGCTTGATTGTTAACTTGCCACCGGCCATACCTTTACCTACGTAATCATTAGCATCACCAGTAAGTGTCATTTCTAAGCCACCCGCATTCCACACACCAAAACTTTGTCCAGCGGTACCATTAAGATGAATATGAATTGGAGATGACGCCATACCTTGATCGCCATGATGACGAGCAATTTCACCTGATAACGACGCGCCAACAGAACGATCTGTATTTTGTATGCTGAATCTGAAATCGCCACCTTTGCTGTACGAAACTGCTTCAGTACAAGCATCAAGAATCTCTTTATTCAGTAAACCTTTATCAAAAGGATTATTTTCTTCTTTTTGATAAAGCGCTGTATCTGCACCGGCAACAACCGGAGCAATAATAGGAGATAAATCAAGCTTTTGTTGCTTGGCTGTTATACCCGTTAGCTGAACTAATAAGTCAGTTCGGCCGATAATCGCGGTTAAGCTTTCAACACCTAATCTCGCTAAAATTTCACGTACATCATGCGCAATAAACTTAAAGTAGTTCATTACTTGCTCAGGTAAACCTTTAAAGAACTTTTCTCGCAAAACATCGTCTTGCGTTGCAACACCTGTAGCGCAGTTATTTAGATGACAAATACGTAAGAATTTACACCCAAGCGTTACCATAGGAGCGGTACCGAAACCAAAGCTCTCAGCACCCAATATTGCGGCTTTAACAATATCGATACCAGTTTTTAAGCCGCCATCAACTTGTAAGCGCACTTTATGACGTAAGCCGTTAGTAACAAGTGATTGATGTGCTTCAGCTAAACCTAATTCCCAAGGACAACCTGCATATTTAACTGATGTTAATGGACTTGCTGCTGTACCACCGTCATAACCAGAGATAGTAATAAAGTCAGCATATGCTTTTGCAACACCTGAAGCGATTGTGCCAACACCTGGTCCTGAAACGAGTTTCACTGAAATAACTGCTTTCGGGTTCACTTGCTTTAAATCGAAAATAAGCTGTGCTAAATCTTCAATTGAATAAATATCGTGATGTGGTGGCGGAGAAATCAAGGTAACGCCAGGTACTGAAAAGCGTAATTTAGCGATTAACGGGGATACTTTATCTCCCGGAAGTTGACCACCTTCTCCTGGTTTTGCACCTTGAGCGACTTTAATTTGAAGTACGTCAGCATTCACTAAGTAATGCGGTGTAACACCAAATCTGCCAGAGGCAATTTGTTTGATACGAGAGTTTTTAACGGTACCAAAACGACGTTCGTCTTCACCACCTTCACCAGAATTTGAATAACCACCTAAACGGTTCATGGCAATGGCTAATGCTTCATGCGCTTCTGGGCTTAATGCACCAATTGACATTGCTGCACTGTCGAACCGTTTAAACATTTCAGTTTCAGGTTCTACTTTGCTGATATCTATTGACTGAGTATTTTCTTTAAAACCGAGTAAATCACGTAAAGTTGCAGCAGGGCGGTTATTTACTTCATCAGCAAACTGACGGTAGTCGTCATAATCGCCTGTCTGTACAGCTTTTTGTAAGTATGTCACTACATCAGGATTGTAAGCGTGGTATTCACCGCCATGAACATATTTAAGTAGTCCGCCATGGTTTACTTTCTGATGTGCTAAAAAAGCTTTACGGGCAAGGTTGATATTGTCTTGCTCTATATCGGAAAAGTCAGCCCCTTGAATACGACTCGGTAAATCAGGGAAACATAACTGCATGATATTTTGATGTAAACCAATGATTTCAAACAAGCCGGCACAACGATAACTGGCAATGGTTGATATACCCATTTTTGATAATATTTTTAGCAGCCCCTTATTGATGCCGTCGCGGTAATTCATTACTGCTTGGCGAGCTGTTAAATCAATTTGGCCTTGGTCAACTAATTGCTCAATTGTTTCAAAAGCAAGATAAGGGTAAACAGCCGTTGCACCTAAACCAAGTAATACAGCAAAGTGATGAGAGTCACGTGCTGATGCTGTTTCAACAATAATGTTAGAGTCACAACGTAATTGCTTTTCAACTAAGCGCTGTTGTACTGCGCCTACAGCCATAGCTGCAGGTATAGGTAACATGCCTTTATGAATTTGACGATCTGAAAGTACTAAAATAACCGTGTTTTTGTCACGAACTAATGTTTCAGCTTCATCACACAAACGGATTATTGCTGCTTCTAAACCTTCATCCGTGTCGTAATTTAATGTCAACGTGTCGCTACGGTAATGTTCAGGATCAAGTTCACGAAGCTGCTTCAACCCTGTGTACATTAATATAGGCGTTTCAAATAAAATACGGTCAGCATGTCCTGTTGTTTCATTAAAAACGTTATGTTCGCGACCAATACAGGTGCCTAAAGACATAACGTATCGTTCACGTAAGGGGTCAATAGGTGGATTTGTCACTTGCGCAAATTGCTGGCGAAAATAATCAAAAATTGTACGAGGCTGGCTTGAAAGAACGGCCATTGGGGTATCGTCACCCATAGAACCAGTAGCTTCCATACCATTTTCGGCTAATGTTTTAACTATTTGTTGAATTTCTTCATAGCTGTAGTTAAACATTTTATGGTATTGCGAGATCGTTTGGTCGTCAAATGCTCGCTTGCCAATAAGTTCAGCGTCTAGCTTGTGAAAGGGGACTAAACGACTAATGTTTTTATCTAACCATTCGCGGTATGGATGACGAACTTTTAGCTCTTCATCGATGTCAGCGGAGGTAAATATTTTCCCCGTGTAAGTATCGATGGCAAGCATTTCACCTGGTCCAACGCGGCCTTTTTCAACCACTTCGTCTTCACCGTAATCCCAAATACCTACTTCTGATGCAAGCGTTATAAAACCATCGCGAGTAATAACGTAACGTGCTGGACGTAAACCGTTTCTATCTAAATTACAGGCAACATGACGACCATTGGTTACAACGACACCTGCAGGGCCATCCCATGGTTCCATGTGCATAGAGTTAAATTCGTAAAATGCTTTTAAATCTTCATCCATTAACGGGCTGTTTTGCCAAGCAGGTGGCATTAACAAACGCATACCACGGTATAAATCCATACCGCCAGCAAGGAATAATTCCAGCATGTTGTCTAAAGAAGATGAGTCAGAACCGCTTTCATTAACAAATGGTGCAGCATCTTGAAGATCAGGTAATAAAGGTGACTTGAAAATATGAGTTCGCGCGCGACTCCACTGACGATTACCTTTAATCGTATTAATTTCACCGTTATGAGCTAAGTAACGAAAAGGTTGTGCTAAGTGCCATTGTGGGGACGTATTCGTTGAGAAACGTTGATGAAAAACACAAATTGCTGTTTGCATACGTATATCAGCAAGGTCTAAATAAAAATTAGGTAAATCTACAGGCATCATTAAGCCTTTGTAGATAGTAACCAAACACGACAAGCTAGCAACATAAAAAACACTGTCTTGAATTCGCTTTTCTGCACGACGACGTGCCATATATAAGCGACGTTCTAAATCACGGTTTCTCCAGCCAGGAGGAGCATCAACAAAAACTTGCTCTATTTGTGGCATGTTGTTGATTGCAGTTTCACCTAGCATTGCAGTATCGATAGGCACTACACGCCAACCAATAAGTGTTAGGGTTTCATTGGCTAATTCTTCTTCAAGAATTTTTTTACTTAAAGCAGCTTGTATAGGATCAGGATTGAGGAAAATCATGCCTACAGCGTATTTTTTACCTAGTTTCCAGTTATTCTCTTCAGCAATAGCTCGGAAAAAGGTGTCTGGCTTTTGCATTAATAAACCACAACCATCGCCGGTTTTACCATCGGCAGCAATGCCGCCACGATGTTGCATGCGGTCAAGTGCATGTATTGCAGTCTTTACAAGCTTGTGACTTGCTTTGCCTTGTTGGTGAGCAATTAAGCCAAACCCGCAGTTGTCTTTTTGAACGCTGTGATCGTAAAGCATAATGTTATATTTTCCTCAATAAATAACCACTTAAGAACATAGAATATGATGAAAGAATAAAGTTATACAAAAGTTGCATAAATACTCTGTTTTCACTTAGGTGGAACCTTTAACAATAAACACTTATTTATAAAAGGTCAATAAAAATAGAGTATTTGCTCGTAGTTTTTTTACATTTTTGTAGTTCATTGTTTTTGTTGGTTTTTTTGTGTGTTTGATAGGTTTGTGCTTTTTGTTTAAGTTTTTATGCGTTATTAATAGTAGTTTTTAGGGAGTTGATAATGATTTTTGTTTACTTTGTTGTAATTTTATTACATTTATAGTTCTGTTAATGAAAAGTATAAAACGAATTAATATTAGGTGTTATTCATTATTTATTCAGTGATGTATGTACAAGGTAGGTATGAAAGATTAATAAATGAACATCGTCGTTCTTTGCCATCCATGGCACCACGACATTGCCTGCAGGGATGCAGGTACTTATGATTTGTCTGGAGCTAAAATGACGTGCATGGATGCCTAAGAGCGGTCATGACGGTTTATCCTGAACATCGTCGTTCTTTGCCATCCATGGCACCACGACATTGCCTGCAGGTACTTATGATTTGTCTGGAACTAAAATCATGACCGTTCATCCTGAAAATAAAAAAAGCCAGTAATAATTACTGGCTTTATAATAGATTTAAATGTCTAAAAGGTTAGCACTTATGGCTGGTATCCGCCTTCAACACCTTTTGTAGTAATGCTCACAGCGTCATGAGCATGCAATGACTCAAGATGATTGATGCGAAGCCAAAAGTCGTCGTATTCATTAGTTTGATTCATCGCATGTTGCAAGCGGCGTGCTGCATCTTCACAAAACATTAAGTTTTGCCCGTTAAGGCGTGCAAATTCTTGTTCATCTTCACGTTTAACCGCTGCTTGAACTGGGGTTTTTAAACAACCTTCAATGATATCGACTAAAGCGGTAATTGGGAATTCACTGGTGTTAGCATTAAGTTTAACTTTTAATTCAGCAACAGAGCGTTGGCTATGTGGTGTAGCAACAATACCATCTGTAGTTCCAAGCCATTCGTGGATAGAGTCTAAATCAGTTTGTTTGTCATTAAACTTGTCTTTAAAGGCTTTTTGAATTAATTGTCTGGCAAGTGCAGCAGAACATGGACAAGTCGATGAATATCTAACATCAACAGATAGCTCAATATCAAGTTTTCCTTTATTCAAACGGCCCGTTAAGATTACAGGGTAGGCTTTCCAGCCCTGCTTACCACTGACTAATGATTTTCTTCTTAAATGATAATCAAAGCGAAACTGTACTTTCGCGTTATCGCTAAGATCATGGTGACTACTAATGAACCCATCGAGTAAAGTGACTAAGCTTTGGAAATCTAATGTGTTACTGGTAGAAAGTTCGTCAAGTAGCAAATACAGGCGAGACATATGAATGCCTTTAGCTTGTGGCTCTTTTAAGTTTACATACGCGTCAACAAAAGCAGAAACCATTCGCTCATTTTCACCTTGTGAAGCAACCATTATGGGCATTTCGATATTACTCATTCCAACCCAATCGAGGGTGCCTTCGGTTTGAGCTGTGGTGTGATTGGCGATATCAGGCATTAATGTTGACATTTCTACTCCAGTATTTCTAACGCGTTATGTAAAGGGCTTTTTGAAACTTCAGTACATAACATACTTATTAAGGGCGCATATTCTAACGTATATTTACTTATAGATATAGCTACAGTTATTTTTTAAGTATTTTAAGCTCATAATTTAGCGAGATCTGGGATATTATTGAGGGTTTAGTGTTTTTTAAATATTCAAAATTGATAAAAATGATAGGAATATGTTTAATGACATCATTATATATATTGTTACAATAAAGATAATCACGACATGATAAATATAATAAAAGGTTGAGTGTGTGAATAATTTCGAACAGTTAGATGTTAGTTTATTAGATGGATATGTAGATAGTCTGGGTTTAGATATCGTTAAGCAGATGTTGGATTTATATATTCAGCAATCAATTACCTATCTTGAGGATATTTCAGACTCGATTGAACAAAATTCACAAGCATTGTGGGAAGAGCGATGTCATAAAATGAAAGGAGCAACGGGTAGTGTCGGTTTATTAGTTGCTCATGCAAAGTTGGTCGCAATTGAAAAAATATCAGACGAATGGCCTGAAAAATTAAAACATAGGTTAGAGTTGGTTGAAATAAATAGAGAAGCCATTGATGCCTTTAAGCAATGGTTAGCATCAAAGTAAATTAGCTGAATGACGTATAATAAAAAGGGGAAGCAATAATTGCTTCCCCTTTTTATTATATTACTGATACTTAATAACTAAGTATTTAGTCAACACTACCAACGAAACGGTAGCCTTCACCATGAATTGTATTAATGAGTTCAGGAGCATCTGGTACAGATTCAAAATGTTTACGTAAACGTCTAATTGTTACATCAACAGTACGATCGTTTGAACGAAGATCACGTCCGGTCATCTCTTTTATCAGTTGTTGACGAGTTACAATTTGACCTGTATTTTCAATCAATAATCGTAAAGCACGGTATTCACCACGAGGAATAGCTAATACTTGTCCGTCAGGTGCGGTCATTTTTCTAGAATTTCCATCAAGTGACCATTCATTGAATGTAATTACCGCTTTTTCAGTTTCATTTTTAGTTTGACCAATTCGATTAAGAATATTTCGCGCTCTTATGGTCAATTCACGAGGGTTGAATGGTTTTGTTAAATAGTCATCAGCGCCTATTTCTAAACCAAGAATTTTGTCGATATCGCTATCACGACCGGTAAGAAATATTAAACCTAGGTCATTGTTACTGGTTAATTCTCTCGCTAATAACAAGCCATTTTTACCCGGAAGGTTGATATCCATAATCACTAAATTAATCGTGTTTTTCTTTAACTGGGTATCCATGCTCTCACCGTCGGTAGACTCAGATACTTGATAGCCTTCAGCTTCAAATAAGTTACGTAGGTTAAAGCGTGTGACATCTTCGTCTTCTACGATGAGTATGTGAGGTTTTTGCATCTTATTATTTCCATTTTCTGTGTATTTAGCAATAATGTTTACTATATGTTAGTTATAGCTGAAAAATATATTAACGCTATGTTGCTAATGCTGATTTTGATAATTATTTATACAATTAATTGTATGGTATAGAACCACTAACTAAAAAACAATCATGTTTATTCAGTTTCTTATACATCTACACTGAATTATTGGGTTAGCGGTAATTTTATTTTAACCTATATAGGGAGACTGATTTTAAAATGTACCCCAGTTTCAATTTCACTACTAAACGATATTTTTCCTCCCAAGGCTTGTGTGACAAGATTGTACACAAGGTGTAAACCTAAACCACTACCGCCAGAACCTCGCTTAGTTGTTGTAAAAGGCTCAAATATTTTATTCATAATAGACGGATCAATTCCCCTTCCGTCATCTTGATAATCAATTGTAAGCATTTCACTAGCCACACTTATTTGTATTGCTATAACACCATGATCTCTTTCATCAAATCCGTGGGTAATCGAGTTTTGTATTAAGTTAATAATAACTTGGTTAATTGGGCCCGGTTTACTGGTAATAATAAGTTCGCTTGGACAATCTATATTAATAATATACGGCAGAGGTTTTATTTGTGGCGCTAAAGTCAATAATATTTCGTCGAGTAAATCTTCTATGTTAAAAGTACGGGATTCTTCACTTGTTTGGTCTACAGCAACCTTCTTGAAGCTGGAAATTAATTCTGCAGCACGTTTTAGATTACGGTAAATAATGGCAGTGTTTTCTTCACCTTCAATGAGGAATTTTTTTAAATGGCTAGATTTTAACGTTTTATCATCAAAAGCTTGTTTGATTTCTAATAAGCGATCTGACAATAATGTTGAAGCAGTAACACCTAAGCCTATAGGAGTGTTTACTTCATGCGCTACACCCGCGACCATATCGCCTAATGAAGCCATTTTTTCACTTTCAACGAGTTGGCCCTGAAACTGGTGAAGTTTCTCCAGTGTTGAAAGGAGTTCATTGTTTGAATCTTTCAATGCCTGGGTTCGTTTATTTACTTTGTCTTCAAGTTCTTGATTTTGTTGGGAAGAAAATTCTTTAGCTTCTGATAATTTAGTGAGTTGTGTTTCAGCTCTATTCAGTAAAATGTTTATGTTCCGTACAAGGATATCAAGTTCTTTGAAAGGCATTGGATCAATGCGCAAGTTGAATTTTTTATGCTTAGAAATTTCTTGTATTTTATTTGATACTTCAGACATTGGATCGGTGATAAATCGATTGAGTGAAATTACGATTAACAGAGACGTTAAAATCAGAATAATAATTATGATACTGAGTCGAAAGTACATATTACGTGTTACTTTCTGAATGTTTTCAGCATTTGTTTGTATGTAAACATAGCCCACAGTTTTTTCAATATGAGTAATAGGCACCATAAGTTCTATAGTCTGCGTCTGAGCTTGAAGATTGAATGTTGGTGAAGATAATTCTGAAAATTTGTCACTTTGGTTGAGTATACGAGCATTTATAGTATTTTTGTTATAATTCGGAAATGTTTCTTTATCTTCAGATTCGAGATGCATATTATAAATATGAACATGATTAATATAAGGAACATACTCCAACATTGATAAATATTCATCAATCAAGTTAGTTTCATCATTAACGAGGTTAATACTATTGGTGCTTGCGATGAGAGTAGCCCAATGTTTTGTATTATTTGCTGATTCTTCTTTCGTGTCATTAATAAATAAATTACCAATGATGAAAGACGAAATAATGACAAATAAAACAATGAAGCCGATGATAGTTATCATCAGCTTTCTCTTTAATGAATGAATGCTTTTCATTTTTTCCATACTTTTATCATAACTTAAATTCTATATTGAGCAATTAAATCGAACAATGATAAAGCGAGAAGCCTTTTTTCTTCGCTAAAACTTGTGTACGACCAATTTCTTCTTCCATTATCGGTTGATACCGCAAAAAGCTATTTGCGACAACTATTACTTGGCCTCTCGGCTTTAAGTGGCGTTTAATTTTTGACAAGAAAGTTTCAGTTGCCTGATAATTTGTTTTCAGTCCCTGATGAAATGGAGGATTAGAAATTACGTAATCGTATTTCCCGTTTACATCCGACAAACTGTTTGATGGAAAAACTTGCCCACTTAGATTATTTAGTTTCAGTGTTTCTTGAGCCGAATATAAAGCTAAAGCACTCACATCGAGTAAATGTAAATTAGCGTTTGGGAATGTTTTTCCGTAGTAGCTTGCTATAACACCTGCGCCGCAACCAAAGTCAAGAATGTCACCAGATACCTTTTTAGGTAAATTTTCTAATAATACCTGTGTTCCAATATCTAATCTGTTGTGGCTAAATACGCCAGGTAAGGCTACAACGTTTATAGCTGTTTCATTAATGGTGAATGAATAAGGCTTCAACCAACGTTCTAAACTAAAACTTTCTTGTGCAGGCAACATATTAGCCGCGAATAATAAACAATGACGTGCTGAATCAATTTTTGCACAATCGCTTAGTTGCTGAGTAGTTAATTTTTCTATCGACTTAATACCGCTTTTATTCTCGCCGACAATTAAGACTAAACATTCTTTTGATAATGATGCTGAAACCATTGCAAGTGTAAATGTTAATTCAGCTTTGCTTTTTGGAAATTGAATGATGACTAAGTCATGTAAATTTTCATTTTCATAATGAGCACTAAATTCTGTATTCATTTCAGGAATGTTTAGCTGTTGAGCGGCCAAATGAAATTGATAATTTGTGTTGTAACAAGTCATCACAGCTTGAGGATGACTTGTCTTGTATTCATGAAAAAAGTCGTCAACAGGTAAGTTGATAAATAAAGGTGACTTTGCTTGAAGCAAATCGTTATTACGTAGTAATAATTGGTTAATATTATCTAGCAAAATAATTCTCAAATGAGTTGTTTCGGACGTTAATAAAAATAGAGTTTACGAAATAAATTAATTAATGGGAATTTATACGTTTAACGCCAAGATATGGTTATAATAGCCGATATTCTACGTGAATATTATAACCATGTCAGAAACGCGAATAATAAATTTGTAAATCATTAAATAAAATTCAGGGAGTGGGTTATTTTTACTAAAATTTTTACTTGGTTTAAAGTAAAGTTAATACGCAGTAATAAGCGAGCATGGTTGCTAAAGTTTCGTTATTTCACCGTACCCAATTGGTTTAAAAAAACACCTACAGCAGAAGTCTATTTAGCGCTTAATGATCCATACAGCTTTATGCTAATTCAGGTTTTACCTGATTTAGAGAAGCGTTTTAATATCAAATTTAAGTTGTTTTTGGTTTATGAAAGTGTGCCAGGGGTGACTATTGACCCTAAATTAATGCGTGCTTGGGCGATAAAAGATGCCAATTATATTGCAGATCAATATCAACTAAAAAAAATAACACAACAACCGACTCAAGAATCGCTCTTTACAGGGCAGCAAATGTGGCAATTGCGTCCAAAAACATTAGCTAATGCGTGGAAGCTTTTTCAACAAACATGGTTTAATGAGTTTGAAGATTATTATCATGCATCTACACCTGTCATAAATTATCAAATCAAAAACTTAATGCGTTTAGTCAAGTTAGGGCATTATTTACCTTCTTCAATTTTTATAGCAGGTAAATGGTTTGTCGGCATTGATCGGTTAGATCATCTTGAAAAATGTTTGACCGATTTTGATTTATCAAAAGATGATCGCTCTCATGTTTATCAGAAAAATAAATTAGTTTTCGCTGAACGTTCACTTACAGAAGATGGAAGCAATAACGATGATGCTGATATTTTAGAAGTTTTTATTTCGTTACGTAGTCCTTATTCTTATATTGGTTTACTTCAAGCGGAAAAATTAAGTATCCATTATCAAATCCCTTTAAAAATTAAGCCGATACTCCCACTTTTAATGCGAGGATTAACTACTACAGAAAATAAGCAACGTTATGCTGTTTTCGATGCTAGTCGTGAAGCGAATAAATTAGAAGTGCCGTTTACGAGAATTACTGATCCTCTTGGGCAAGGTATTATTAATGCCTTTCAAGTTTTTGCTTATGCAGAGTTACACAAAAAAGAACTTGGCTTTATCAAGTCTGCGTTCAATGCAATTTATGTAGACGGTTTAGATTTATCGCATAAATCAGTGGTCGCATCTTTATGTAAACAGCATGATTTAGATTATGAAAAAGCATTGGCATACAATAATGAACATGACTGGCAACAATGGTCTGATTGTAACCAAGTAACTTTAGATAGTATGGGACTATGGGGAGCGCCATGTTTCCGCTTTAAAGAAACCACATGCTGGGGTCAAGACCGTTTAGCACAAATTGAACAAGCGATAATTACTTCTTAATACATAACATATAATATATTCGTACTATACCCATTTAGACGTCTATTGACTCAGCATTAGAATAAATGTTCTAATGCTGATGTCCTAATTCGAAAAAGTTGTTGCTTTGTTTTCCTAACGAGCAACAACCTTATGAAAAAGGGCCAGAAGAGGAGCATTAACCAGGTAGTTATCATAAAGAGATCAAACTCTAATGATTGATAACGAGGGGGATTAATGCCGAGGTAAGTGAATATTTTGATTATTTACTTATCGGTTGTTTGGGTTGAATCCTAGCAATTGTCACCAATTTGGTGGAGAGCTTCTGGCCTTTGTAAAGCCAAAGCACTCACCTAATATGGTGAAACTTGTTTCTGCTGATGCAAACGCCTAAAAGTTCTCCGAACGAGTAGAGTTCGAGAGAAATGAATCAAATAAAATTTTCAAATAATGTTAGCGCAACAGCTAACTCAACACTCCACAAAACTATTTTATGGACAGCTTTAGTTACGCCATTGCTAAACTGCGGTGAAATCGATTTTCCTAGCCTAAAAAAATTAGCTATCAGTCAATCTGATGCCGGTAATGGTATTGTGCTGTTAGGAAGTACAGGTGAAGGCCTTGCTTTAACATCACAAGAACATCTTCGTATTGTTGAGTTTATTTGTCAGTTATCGCTTAAAGCTCCCTTAATGGTTGCGGTTGGTGGATATCAGCTAAATGAGCAAATAAATTGGATAACAACTTGTAATGAATTACCCATCTCAGCTTATTTGCTCGGTACCCCAATCTATGCAAAACCTGGAGTCGTTGGGCAAACACAATGGTTTAGTGCTTTACTTGATGCCGCAAAATTTCCTTGTATGTTATATAACGTGCCTTCACGCAGTGGTGTTTCAATTCCGATTGAAACTGTACAAGCTGTGCAGAATCATCAGAATTGTTGGGCATTAAAGGAAGCGAGTGGCGATTTAAATCAAGTGTTAGCTTATCGTCAATATTGCCCTGATATTGCGCTTTATAGTGGTGAAGACGCAATGATGCCTTACTTAGCGCAAGCGGGTGTTAAAGGTTTAGTTTCTGTTTGTAGCAATGCTTGGCCCATGGCAACTCATAAATATGTAGAACTATCATTGGCTGGTGAAACTGAAGGCTTATTTCCGCTTTGGCAAAACGCAGTCGATGAGCTTTTTCGTGTAGCAAGTCCTATCCCCGTTAAAAGATTAATGCATCAAAAACAAATGATCGCGACGCCATTTTTGCGCGCGCCATTAACCCATTTAGAACTCGACGATAATAATTCGTTATTAGCGTCAGACGAACTCATCAATCAATGGCTTGGTGAACAATCTAAATAACCAAGCTAAATAATCCTTTTAAAACCTAATAAGAGTAATAAATAATGAATTGGCAAGAAACGTTAACACAATTAGAAGCAGGCACTGTACGTGCAGCAACTCAAGATGAACAAGGTAACTGGCAGGCAAATGTAGAAGTAAAACAAGCTATATTAGCGGCTTTTAAAGCAGGCGAAAATATTGCTTTCGATGGTATTTATAAAGGATTTGTAGATAAACATAATTTACCTGCACGTGAATTCACCGCCGCCGATCAAGTACGATTAGTTCCCGGTGGTTCATCGGTTCGTCGTGGTGCTCATGTTGCTGCAGGTGTCATTATTATGCCTCCTGCTTACATCAATGTTGGCGCTTTTGTTGACACAGGTACTATGGTTGATAGCCATGCATTGATTGGTTCGTGTGCGCAAATAGGTAAAAATGTGCATGTTTCTGCTGCTGTTCAAATTGGTGGTGTTTTAGAGCCAGTAGGAGCTAGCCCTGTTATTATCGAAGACGGTGCTTTTTTAAGTGCGGGTGTTGTGATTGTTGAAGGCATAGTCGTGAAAAAAGGTGCGGTGTTAGCACCGGGTGTTTCACTGTCAGCATCAGTACCTGTTTACGATTGTGTTAATCAAGTCATGCTTGATAAAGGTGCTGATATTCCTGCAGGGGCTGTGGTAGTTCCGGGTACACGTCCAGTTTCAGGTGAGTGGGCTAAATCGCAGGGCTTAAATATGGCTTGTGCATTAATTGTTAAATATCGTGATGAAAAAAGTAATGCATCGTTAGAACTAGAATCGATTTTACGTTAAATAATTATAATATAAGCAGGTATTTTAATGTCTGAATTAGTGAGTGTTACTCATTGCTTTGATTCTCCTTCTGCGATTGAATTAATCGCGGAGTTAAAAAAGCAAGAACCTGATAATACGCAGGAAGAAGGTTACTTTGTTTATCATCTTGATGCTTTAAAAGCTCATTTAGATGAGTTGCAAAACCAGGATGTGATCAAACTGTGGTTTGCAGTAAAAGCCAATCCGTTATCTAAAATCATTCAAACCTTAGATAGTGCAGGATTTAATTTTGATGTGGCGAGTAGTGGTGAATTAAATCAAGTGCTAAAGCAGGGTATTAAGCCAGAACGAATTTTGAATACTGGACCTGCAAAATCAAAAACGCAAATTACAACCTTTATAAAGCAAGGTGTTAATATTTTTGTGGCTGAAAGCCTTAACCAACTTATATGGTTGAATGAAGCCGCACTTGAAAATAATGTAAAGCCTCAAGTTTTACTTAGAGTTCAGTTGCAGTGGCCAGATGGCGAAAAAAATCCGTTAGGTGGCAATAGCCTGACACCTTTTGGTTTATCAGTTGAACAGTGGAAGACCATTAAAGCTGATGATTTTCCTTATCTTGAACTGTGTGGTCTGCATATTTTTCAATGGGGGAATATGCTCAGTAATGAAAAAATGTTTTCACTTTGGTCACAAATGGTGCCGCCATTAAAACAGTTAGCTAATGATATTGGCATGCCATTGAAAATATTAGATTTAGGTGGCGGTTTAGGCATTGATTATTTACATCAAGGGAAAACACTTTCTTGGCCGCAAATTTTGGCAGATCTTGCGATAATAAAACAACAAGCTGGCGCTGAAGAGTTATGGCTAGAGTTGGGGCGTTTTGCTGTTGCTGAATGTGGGTATTATGTGGCGCCCGTTGTTGATAGAAAAATAAACTATGGTCAAGAACAGTTAGTATTGGCGGCAGGTATTAATCATTTATTACGCCCTGCGATTACAGACCAGCCATTTCCAGTGAACTTATTAAGACAGTCTTCTTGTGAAGAGCAGTTGTTCGATATTCATGGACCGTTATGTACGAGTATGGATAAGCTGGGCAAACTACCTCTTCCGTCTGATTTGTCTGTTCACGATCAGCTTATATTTGGCTATTGCGGTGCTTATGGTTTTACAGAAAGCATGCCGTTTTTTCTTTGTCATCATATCGCTGCTGAATATGTTTTCAGTCAAGGGAAGTTGATTGAAATAAGAGCGTCACAGCCTGCTGATTGGTATCTTAGATAAGCCGTTTATAAAGAGTAAAATAATGAACGAAGTAAAAAAAGAAGTTATGCATGTCGGTGAAATGGCAAGTGGTGCAGCACTTACAGTTCCGGTATATCGTATTAAAGGTCGTTCTGATGCACCTAGTGTTTATATTCAAGCGAATATGCATGGCGCAGAAGTGCAAGGGAATGCGGTTATTTTTCAATTGTTAGAGTTATTGAAAGATACGCAGATAAATGGTGATATTACACTTGTTCCGTATGCTAACCCCGTTGGCTGTAATCATAAAAATGGCGAGTACACTTTAGGACGATTTGACCCTATTACGGGGGTGAATTGGAATCGTATGTATCATTTTGATGAAAGCATCATCAAGCCATTTGTTCGTGAATGTATTGGCAAAACGGATCAAGTGATTGAAACAAACTTCAAAAAGTTGATGATAGACAGCATTGAAGAGAAACTTGACCACAATATTTATGGACTAACAACCGGGCAACGTATCGCTTATCAATTACAACGTTTAGCCCACCAAGCTGATTATGTTTTAGATTTACATACGGGCCCGATTTCAAGTAAGCATTTATATTGTCCTGAATATGCACAAGACAGTGCCAAATATTTTGATATTCCTCATACGTTATTAATTCCTAATGACTTTGACGGCGCATTAGATGAAGCAACATTTTGCCCGTGGTGGTCTTTACAAGATGCTTTTGCTGAATTGGGTATTGAGTTTTCGATTAGTTCAGCGTCCATTAATAAAGAAAGTTTCACCGTTGAGCTTGGTTCGCAAGAACAGATTGATCTTGATGTAGCGTTAGAAGATGCTAAAAGTATTATGAATTACTTACAGCATAAAAATGTGATCAGTACGACAGAATATCATCCGAAAAAAATGACACGTTACGGCTGTTATTTAAAAGATTACAAAGCATTTTATTCACCGATGGGTGGAATGGTCGATTACTTAGCCGAATTTGGCAAACCATTAGCTGCAGGTGAGCCGCTTGCGAGAATTCTTCGTATGGATAATTATGGTGATGGCGATCCGCTGCACTATATTTCACTCGATAAAAAAGTGATTCCAATTCTACATTTCGCCTCGGCGAGTGTGAATCAAGGTACAGAGTTATATAAAGTTTTTAGTGAGTATTTCGAATTTTAATCTAAAGTAAAATATTGACTTATGAGTGAGTGGAGACGTAACAATAATTTATTATGAAACGAGTTATTGAAAATGTAATGAGTATTCAGCTTTACTTATTTAGGTCATAAAGGCACAAATTGAAAAAAGTTGCACTTAGATATAGTAAAGCCCCACTAATTGTTGGGGCTTTATTTAGGTTAGTCAATTTATAAATCTATAAACATAGATCTTACGGACATGTAGCGACTAAACTCCACACTTGCCATTGTCCTGAGTTATCAGCAGGAGAATCCCCTTGTGACCACCAATTAGCTTGGTACTCTTTCTCGTTTTGAGATGCTTTATCGCCGTTATTATAAACACTGCTTGAACTCCATGCTGCCGCGGTACATGTGCCTGTACTACCTTTAGATACACTTACTGTTTTAGTAGTGATATTACTTGCACCTTCAGCATCCATAACAGTTAACTGCACATTGTAGCTACCATCAGCGATATAAGTATGAACAGCATTTGCAGTTGTTGCACTTCTACCATCACCAAAGTTCCACCTATGGCTAACTACTGCTTTATCATCAGATGAATTATCTGTAAATGAAACCGTTAATTCATCAGCACTATGGGAGAAATTAGCCACTGGCGTTTTATTTTCTCCGCCACCGGTACATTTGCCAGAGTTTTTCCAAACATTACTAAAGATGCTAGGTTGAGCACCGGTAGACCACCATGTTGCTTCGTAGCGATAATTTTGATAACTCACTAAATCACCCACCACGTAGCTTGTTTCTAAACTCCAAGCAGCTAATCCATCACAACCGGTGTTATTTCCGTCTTTTGAAACTGAAATAGAGGTTGATTTTGTATTTGTTTCACCTTCTGCATCACTTACCGTTAATGAAACAGTATAGCTACCGTCGGCTGCATAACTATGACTTGGGTTTTGTTGCGTTGAATTGGTATTATCACCAAAATTCCAAGCATAACTTGTTACGGCTTTATCATCAGATGAACTATCTGAAAAAATTACGTTCAGCTCATTTGCCTGATAACTAAAGTTAGCTGTTGGTGCATTATTACCTGTAGTACCACAACCTGAGCCATCTTTATTACCGCTATTGTTAACACCAACAGCTGCTAAAGAAGTCAGTACATCATCAACACAATAACCCAAGCTTTTTGCTGCTTTATAAACACCTTTACCTGCAGAATCAAACGTTTCATTGGCGTTCCAATAGGTTTGGTTTGCCTCTACATAAACATCGAATGCTTGACGAATATTCCAGCCTGCTGTCGTTGACAATAAATAAAAGGCCTTATTGTATACCCCTGAACTATGGTGAACATCCATACCTGAACTATAATCCCGTGTATGTCCAATAGAACGACCATCCGCTGGTGGGTTATCCATGCTACGCATGAAACCACTGCCCTTTTTAATTTTATCTCCAATCTTCCAACTAAATGAACCGGTTAAATAATAACTTGTTGCAGCAGCGGCAATATCAGAAAAAGACTCATTTAAACCACCAGATTGATTTACATATCGTAGATTAGAGTTTTGTTGCGTAAAACCATGGCTAACTTCATGTGCAACTACGCCTAGTCCTACTAAGGGATGAAAAGTATTTTGACCATCACCAAAGGTCATTTGTTGGCCATCCCAAAAAGCGTTTTCATAATTACGGTCGTAATGTACACGCATTTTTAATTTTTGGGTTAGCGGTGCTTTGTTATACCACTCACTATACATATCAAAGGTTATTTGACCAAAAGCGTGAGCATCATTTAGTGCTGAGTAACTTTGGTTAACTTCACGTTCAGTATTTTCATAACATGGGAAGGTATGTACACTGCCACCACTTTTTTGATGATTCATATCCCAAGTCACAACATTAGGGCTATCTAATTGGCAATTACTGCCACTGCCCGTCACTTCAAATGCAGGATATAAACCATTAGGACCATATTGATAACGTCCAGTACGGGCATTACCACCAGGGCCTGTACCATCAGTAAATGTCATTCCTTCCCATTGTTGTAAAATGTCGCCGCTGTGGGCATCAATAAAAAAGTGTGGTCTTGTTGGATTAACGCTCGTATCAACATAAGAAATTAGCCAAGCTAAATGCGCTACATCTTTATTATCTAGCCAAACAAATAGTTTACTTTCAATATTATAAACATCTGCTTGTGTTAGGTTTTTTTGCGCTTGCGCTAATGCCTTTGCTAATGCTTCTTCGACAAGAAATGTCGGTTCAACCGAATCTAAATCAGTCGCTATATTAGCGATGTAAAAACCTGATACATTACTGTACGTATTATCTTTATTCGGTTGAGCAGCTAAGCTTGCACCGAAGACCTCCACACCCTTAAAGTTTTGTGTATATCTATAATGTGATCTAGGGTTAGGTCCTAATGCACTTTTCCCACCGTTAGAGGGGGTAGGGATAATTTTCTTAAAACTATCATTATTAATCCCAGAAAAAAGTTGTTGTATACTTAGGTTGTTGCTATTCAAAGCAACGGGTTGTTCTACATCAATACGTTCTGCAGCCAATGTTTGTAATGCGATTTGTGAACTAACAATTGCAAGACTTAGCGCCGTTTTATTTAATTTTGACATTTCATTTACCCATTAACGTTACTGTTGTTTTTCTTCTTTAACCAAATTATCTGGTTAACACGGTTGCTTTAAAAAACTTGTCCAAAGAACATATAACTACTCTATTTATTTAGTTTCCCTTCATGTTTGAAAGTGAATAAATTGACTTAATATAATTTTTCAATAATTCTTTAGACTTTTTTTAAGACCTTATAGTTTTTTCCAAACATTGGCCGTACCGGGGACATCTCCTTTTGTCCACCATTGGGCTTGATATTTTTCATTGTCATTTATAACTTGGTCTCCTCCGTTATAAATAGAGGTTGCTTTCCAATTACCAACTTGACCACCGTCAGTAATCACTTCTTCCCATGGGCCACCAGCATCTGGCTGATCACCTTTTGTCCACCATTTTGCGCGATACTCAACACCATTGAATTTAACTTTGTCACCCGTGTTATAAATGGTATTCACATTCCATGTTGTATCACCGCCACCATCGATATTCTTGACGGTTACTATGAAGCTTTCATTCGCTGTTGATTTACTGTCTGAAACCTCAACCGTAACTGTATATTGCGAATCCTGAATAACATCACCAGCTAAAAGCGTTACATTAGCGCCACTGCCTTGTTGTGTTAATCCTGCTGGTACAGTCCAGCTGTAGGTTAAGTTGTCGTTATCTGCATCTGTTGCAACAACATTGACTACAGCGCTTTTGTTTTCATCAAGAGTAATATCAGCTAATGCTTCAATAACGGGAGAATTATTAGGAATATCATCAGCTAGCACGGTAACCTTAGTAGACTTTGTAACTGTGCTTTTACCGTCAGAAACACTTAGAGATAAAACATACTCTGTGTCTTGAGTAACATCAGGTGCAGTAATAGTAACTGTATTTGTATTGTCGCCTGTAGCAGCTAACACGGGATCAACAACCCAACTATAGGTTAAAGGGTCGTTATCACTATCTGTAGCCGTTGCTCCAATCACTAATGCATCACCAGCAGGAATTGTGTATCTTGACGTTAGATTTATAACGGGTTTGCTATTCGGCGGAGTGCTATTTGCTAGACCATCATGCATAGCGTTAAGAATATCGCCGTTATCAGCATCAATTTCCCACGCAAATAATCCGGCTAAGCCTAAACTACGTACATATTGCCCTTTGGCATTAACTGAACGTGGACTGTCATAAGTTACTAACGTACCCGATGTTTTATTCCAAACGTAAGCCGCATCTGCTTGTTCATCATAATAGGTTTCAAACCCATTAATGCCTTCGCCTGATGCACCAATCATCACTCTTTTAATGCCTTTATAATCCTGAATGCCAGGTTCCCAAACACCATTTTCTGTCGAACCCGTTAGTTTGCCGGTTCCTTCGGCTGTCATTGGATTACCACCTTCGGTATTCGCTTCTTTAACGCCTTCCCAGCCACGACCATACATTGCGGTACCTACAACGAGTTTTGAAGCAGGAACACCTTGAGCCAATAATTGTTGAATACCATTGTTAGCAGTGTAAGCAGGTCCTTCACGTGGTTCGCCAGCATCGTCTACACCTGTTCCATCACATTCTCCAGCAGATAAATGCTCTCCGCAATAAATCCCCGTTTGATGGCCGGTTACATTACTCCAGCCGCCAAAAAAGTCATAACTCATCGCAAAGATATAGTCCATATACTGAATGGCTTGACCATAATCTACATCTTCAATTTTGTCGTAACCTACGCCAATCGCTGAAGTTAGTTGATATTCGCGTCCAGTGTCCGCTTCAAGTTCATCAAGCATAGTGCGTAATTCTGACATTAATGCCACATAAGCAGGGCCATCGTTGATTGGGTCGCCTAAATCTGGATTGGCGCCACTACCACCAGGATATTCCCAGTCAATATCAACACCGTCGTAAAACTTCCACGTTTGTAAAAAGCTTTTCATTGAAGCTACAAAAGTATCGCGATTGGCTTTATTGGTAAAATCATGAAAAGGGTCTGATAACGTCCAACCGCCAACTGAAGGTAAAACTTTCAAATCAGGGTAACGTTGTTTTAATGCCATTAATTGTGCATAAGTGCCACGAATAGGATCTGTAGCATCAATACCTGGCAATGCTTTTTGAAAGGCGGCAAACGGGTCATGAATAACGACTTCATAGTCAGCAGAGCCAACACAAGCTTTTTGCAGTACCCGCCAACTATTGCCATTTTCAATTTCTTTTAAGGATTCATTTGCTCCACAAATTGGAATAAACCCATAAAGTATATGTGTTAAGTTTTGCGCTGGAATATTTGAAACATCAAAATCTCGGCCATATATCCCCCATTCAACAAAATAAGCACCAACGACGGTATCTTGCTGATTTTGATAGGTTTTGTTGTTTGGGTTTACATCCATATTTAACGGTTTTAAATGACCTCCGTCTGTATCGGCGATGACAATTGCTTTAGCGTCACTACGTACACAACCGTCTGAATCACAAAGCTCAATAGTTAAACTATGGCGACCTGATTTATTATACGGAAAACTAATAACACCACTATTGCTCCCTGGCGTTAAGTTACCTTCATTGACCATAATTTCATCGAAGTACACTTTATAATTATCGCCACCAGTTCCGCTCCAGGCATTCCATTTTATGCTGATGTCGACTTGCGTTTTCGTCGTTACTAAATCTTTGTAAGAACCCTGTCCATCAAGGTTTACTTCTACAAACGAATAATCTTGTGGCGCCCAATCTATACTGGGCTTTGATGCGGTTGCTGAAACTTGCCATGAAGCGATAATGGTACTAATGGCACAAGCTGTTAATAATAATTTTTTCATTTTATCTCTCTCTTATTGTATATATTGTTGTTAATTACTTACTGTTATAGTTTTTCCCACACATCACTAACACTGGGCTCATCACCTTTAGTCCACCATCTAGCTTTATATAACCCATTATTGTGAGTGGTTTTAATACCGCCAGAATAAGATGTGTTAACATTCCAAAGCGGTATGCCGTCATTGTCTTGGGATATTTCTTCCCAAGAATCGCCGGCTCCTGGCTGCTGATTTTTATTCCACCACTTGGCTTGATAAATCTTATTTTGATAACTGACTTTATCGCCAGTGCTATAAGACTTGATTGATGACCATGTGGGAGTATTAGGTAGATCGGTAAGGTTATTTACTGTGACGTTAAATGATTTTGTTGTAGTGAGTTTTCCGTCTGAAACAGCAACAGAAACTAGGTAAGTTTTTTCACTGTCAACATCACCAGACGTTAGTGTAATATCAGCATTTTCACCTGAGAAAGTTAACGGTGCAGGTACCGTCCAATCAAAAGTTAGTGAATCATTTTGATCATCGAAAGCATGGATGTGCACATTGATTTGGCTATTCTCGTCAATTGATGTATCTGGAATATCATGAACAATAGGTGCGGTATTTTTAGATTCAGGAATGACCGAGAGTGTAAAACTGTAATCTTTATTCGTTACCCAAACTTGATTAGATAAGATGTTTTCACTATCAAAAATAATTTCATCAGTTGATGATGAATTACTGAGGTTTTTAACCCCTATTTTAATATGCTGGTTATAATTTTCGTTAAGTTGTTGAGCAAATTCTGCTTGCCATGTTGCGGCATTATCAATCTCTACGGTAAATTGCTGATTAATTAGCTCTTGGCCATTCGCATTGAAAAGCCTTGCCCATGAGGAATCGCCTGCATTTGCGTTTTGACCTTGCTTGACAAAATAAACAATAGCTTGCCATTCATCTGGCTCAACATCGTCACGAACAATGGTTATATCGCTACAGTTATAAAAACCTTCACCGACAACATCAACCCGCTGCCAATGGCTATAAAGTAAGGCATCACCAACACGTTCTGCAGGAATATGTACGTCCATAGTGTAATAACGATTACCATCCGCGGATTTCGTAAAATCAATATTGCCATGCTCTTGAACCAACTCGAGATTTTGCCAACGCAATACATCGGTACTGGCATTAAAGCTTGGTTTACTTAAGTAAATTCGCCAAAAACTGGGGTTATGTGGTGTTTGTGCATTAAAGCGAACTTGAATATTATTATCACCGTTGGGCATAACCTCTGTTTTTTGCCAATAAGGTGACGCTAAGTTAACACCACTTTTTTCTGCCGAGCCCGCACCACAAAGTGTGCCGTCAGGTATCGCGGCTTCAATAGCCTGTTGATTATGATAATCAGCAACATTTACCGATATTTCATGTTCTTGAATAAACTGTACGTAACCAGAATCTATAAATGCCGCGCGGCATGCTAAGTTAGGAATACTACTGCCATCGGCAGGCCACCAAAACCCGCCTTGCGCTTGGCAAATAGATTGGCGTGCTTTCGGGTTATCCATAAAAGCATGTGCTTGGATGTTTGATGAAACGGTTAGCACTCCAGCGCAAGCTAATAAACCTACAGCTGAAATTAATACTCTGGTATTTCTCCGTTTTTCAAACCTCTGAGTATAACGATTACTATATTTAGTATTATTTTTTTTCATGATATGTTTCTCGATTGAGCCTCTTTAACAGCTAATGGCACTTCACTGTAAAAGAGGGTGATTTATTAAGTTAATGTGACTTTATAAACTGCATACTTGTTGCCAATCAGCTCCGCCAGGCTCAGATTTAGTCCACCATAAGGCTTTCCATACCAGACTGTTGTGGACCATCATGTCGTTAGCATTTGCATGATCAGGATTCCCTTGCCAGTCTTTACGGGGGAAGTCTGGATAAGTAGGTAATTCATCAACCTGAACGCCATCACAGGTTTTACTGTCACCATCGCCATTATCATCTTCAGTAGCTTCTGGTAATTCAGGAAATTCAACTTTGAATGCATAGGTTTTTCCGCTTTTTTCAATAGTGAAATTTGCAGGGCCTGTAAACGGCATGTAATACATCACCTGTGCTGCGACTGTTTCACCGGTTTTGAAAGATTCAGTCACGCCGCCAAACTCATTGATTAAAGTAATAGAGAATCGATGAAATTCATTGTCAAAGCCTCCAATATTATTCCCCTGTGCATTTGAACCATTCACTTCAATGGCCATTTTTAATTTCTTCTGAGAATTCCAGTTAGATTTAAAAATTGCTGAAGTCGATACCGGCACGTCAAAAGATATTTTAGCGCCAGATAGATCGAGTTCTGAGTTGTTAGTAAATGAAAAAGTAGGGCTTATAGGGTAATTATCATCACCAACGGGGAAATCTTTGGCAGTGAATATAATATCAACCACTTTTTCTGGGGTAATAAAATCAGGGCTACCATTATGGATATCGTACAAGGTGCCGCTTTGACGAAACTTGTCATAAGCAATCGTTGTCATTGTTGAGCCCATGTAATATTCTTGCTTGCTTTGGTCGTAACCAAAATCGCCCGCAAGTTCCCAAAACATTACGCCACCTAGGCCATTATTAATCACGTAATCAACCTTGGTTGCCATCGACTCTTCATCTTCAATAGATAAGAACACCTTTTTCTCGTTGTTCCATAACCATGGTGCAACAGCCACAGGTTCGTAGTGACGTTGATATGTACCAACAAGTGTGTCTTCTGGGTCTGTTTCAGGTGTTAAACCATATGAACCAATGTAGCTACCGTATTTTCCATCAGCGAGATTTTTAACATGCCAAAGTGGGTTACTACCAGCGGCAACTTCATTATCGTTTTCAATGTCATGCCACAGATTGTCGATACCAACAGCACCGTTACCACAATTATTCTTATCGCCTTTACCGGTTCCATTTGGACACGATGTTTGGTCAGGTAATGCTGCTTGTCCCCATAAACCGTTTGTACCGCCCGACACATTTCTAAAACCACGGGTATAATACGGAATACCAATATTGATTCGCCCAGCGGATAAAGCTCCACGGAAATAACGAACAGCCCAATCTGTATTTAAGTAACCAATTCCTTCAAATTCTTTTGTGCCATAAACATTCCAAGCGGCTAACTCGGAATCTTCGCCTGTATCAAACAACGCAGCATTTGGACCCACATGTGAATTCCAAGCACCGTGTAAGTCATAAGACATAATATTTACGTAATCTAAATACTGAGTTGCTTGAAAGGTTTCCATGCCTCGTAGTAAGTAACCTGAAGATGGTGAAGCAATGGTTAAGAGGTAGTGCTGTTCATCAGCATCGCCAGCTTTATCTAACGTTTCACGTAAAGATTTCATTAATGCTAAATAAGATTTATGCAGAGCTGCACGACGTGGGTTTGAGAACTCAAAGTCATCAGGGTGACCCGAGTCAGCCATTGATGAAGGGTATTCATAATCGATATCGGCACCATCGAAACCATATTTTTTGATAAAAGTCACAACACTGTCACTGAACGCTTTAATCCCCGCATGATTAATACTGCCATCAGCATTTGTGGTCATTGCATAAAAACCGCCGTTAGCGACACGGCCTGTTTCATCAAAGTAACCACCCGTTTCAGCCCAGCCACCAATGGAAATCAGGGTTTTAACATGAGGATATTGTTTTTTATATTTGTTTAATAAATTAAAATGTCCTTTATACGGCAGGCTCACATCAAGTTCAGCGCCAACAACACCAGGCCATTCCATATTTGTTGCTGGGTTATTTTCTGAGGTTGGGTCGCCAATCGATACCTGGTTATTCGCATCAATATGAGCAAAAGCATAATTAATATGGGTAACTTTATCCCATGGAATATCATTGACTAAGTAGCTCGGTTGGTCATTTGCACCATTACGCCAACTCGTGAAATAACCGATGACACGACGAGGGTGGTCGTCACCCATTTTTTCTCGGCCATTAACATCATAAACCGTACAATAAGGCGTGTTAACGTTTTCGGTTTGATATAAACCACTTGGCTGACACGCTGTAGGATCGTTATTTGGGTCCTCTACTTTGACCACATTAACAAAAGTACTCAAACTTGTGCCGACGCTATTGTCGTTGTCCGTTGCTTTTAAAAAAAATTCAACTTGTCCAATTTCACTCGCTTGCCAAGTAAAGTTGGCACTGCTATTCGTTGAAGTGAATGCTGACTGATTGCCAGCAAATAACTCAATTCCAGTTACTGCTCCGTCACTGTCTGTTGCGCTTAGTGCAAAAGTCACTTCATCGCCAATGTGAATTTCATTGGGTTGCGCTGTAATGCTTAAATGGGCTACCGGTGCTCTGTTATCTGGTAGTGTGTCTTTTTCGTTGATGTTTAAGTTCAATACACTGCTGGTGGTAAAAGCTTTTTTGTCATCATAAGTTGTTATGGTAAAACTATGAGGTCCTTTTAAGGCGGTCCACGTTAATTGTGAAGTTGAAGTTGGCAAGGTTGACAGTAGGTTACCGTCAAGAAATATCTCGCTACGGTCAATGCTACCATCGCTATCTTGTGCTGAAAAATCAATGACAACGCTGTCATTTTCAGTGAAAGAAGAATTATTTTCAGGCGAAATCCAAGTTACTGTCGGAGGCGCATTTTCATCTGTATCACCTTGACACTCTCCCAACTTTTCCCATTCTTGCCATGGCCCAGACTTTTGAACGGGATCTGTTTGATTCCACCATTTTGCTTCAAAACCTTGCCCTTGAGCCTTTACTTTTTGCCCGGCTGTGTAAGTGTCTTCTGCTACCCACTGATCAAAACCGCTACAGTCTATTGTTGCTGCCTGCGCTGAAGTCGTAAATAGCAGCAGTGATGAGACACTGATACTTATTGCTGTTTTTAGTTTTATTTTATTTTTCATTATCTTCTCGCATCATGATTATGTTAATTATTTGTTACATTTAAATCAAAGTTAACACAATGTTAATATTGTGCAACTTTTAAACATATTCAGGGGCTGAGTACTTATAATTAGATATTAAGCCTTTAAAAACGGGAGAAATTAGGTTTTTATAAAAATCTATAATGAATATTTTCGCAAAGATCGATAGTTATATTTCCCTTAATAGGAATGTTTAGGGAATTTTGATAGAAAATTAAATATTCTATTATTTTCAGTTGATTAGTGGTGAGTAGAGTGTAGATAAAGAGGAAGCTTTTTTAATGAAAGTATAAATCAACTGATTTGGTTATACTATTTTGGAATATTATATTCCAGATGGTGTTTTTTGTGGTTGTTAATTTGAAAAGTAATTTGTATTAATTAGAAATTAAATCATATAAATTAAAATGTTAGAGTTTTTTTGACATGAGTATTAAGTATTGTAGTGCTTTTATATGGCACGTAATCAGTATAAAAAATAGTGAGGAAAATATATACAAAACTTAGGATAAAAAGGAATCATTTGCTATTTTGAGCCTTAGATTGTCAATTATATGAAAAGCCTTCTTAATATATCACCAAGAAGGCTTTTCATTTTGATAATTAACCTGATTTTATTTGGCGTTACAATTTCAAATGCTTATTAAAATAATTAGTCATCATTGTTTTAATATGTAACGTTGTGCCGCTACCTTCTCTTAGACTGTGACTACGATTTGGATAAGACATAAAATCAAACTGACGGTTATGTTTAACCAATTCATTAATGAGGCGTTCAGAACCCTGATAATGTACGTTATCGTCACCAGTACCATGAATAAGTAATAATTTACCTTTCAGATTTTTAGCATGCGTAATAGGTGAACCTTGCTTGTAACCTTCAGCGTAATCTTCTAATAAACCAGAATAGCGCTCTTGGTAGATAGAATCGTATAAGCGTTGATCAGGTACAGGTGCCAGTGAAATACCCACTTGATATTGGTCAGGATAACGGAACAACATATTTAATGTCATCGAACCACCACCAGAATGTCCCCAAATAGCAACATTATCGGTATCAATATAGTCCCAACGATTAGCCATCGCTTTTAAGGCGTCAGATTGGTCGCGAGAAGAAAGTACACCGACAGCACCATAAATAGATTTGCGCCACTCTCTGCCTTTAGGTGTGCGTGTACCTCGGTTATCAATAGAAGCAATAATGTAACCTTGCTCTGTTAACATTTGGTCCCACATTGCAGAATTTCCACGCCAACTATCGTTAACTGTTTGTCCCCAAGATTCACCGTAAACATAAAAAATAATTGGATATTTCTTTTTAGGATCAAAATCTGCCGGGCGAATCATATAACCATCTAATACTACGCCGTCTTGCGCTTTTACTTGGAAAAACTCGTGATCAGTTTTTGGTAACTTGGCTAATTTATCCATCAACACTTTGTTGTCCATCATCATGTGCTTAGTTTGATGACCTTCAATTTTAACCAAACGCTTTTGTGTCGGTTGAGTAAAAGTAGAGTGTGAATGAATTGCCCATTGTCCGTCTGCTGACATTTGGTAGCCGTTTGTTCCTACAAACTCTTCAGGTGTTACGCGTTGATTACTCAAGCTACCATCTAGTTTACTGCGGTATAAATAACGTTGAGCAACATTTTTAGGTGAAGCTATGTAGTACAACCAACCATTTTCTTCATCAATGGTTTGAATGCTAACTACGTCAAAGTCACCTTCCGTTAAGTTTAAGGCTGTTTTTCCGTCTCGACTAATATTGAAAACATGGCGCCAACCACTACGTTCACTGGTCCATAAAAAGCTGCTTCCTTGGTTTAACCAACGGGCGTCGTCGAAAAAATCAAGAAAGGTTTCTTCTTGCTCTGTCATTATAGATTTTACTTTACCGGTTTTAGCGTTGGCTAAATAAAGAATATTAGTGTCTTGTTTACGATTAACATGCTGTACCAATATTTGTTGACTGTTGCCTGACCAATTCATACGTGGAATGTACATATTGCGTGAATTATTAGGTAAATTTGCCCACGTTGTTTTTGCTGTAGCTAAATTTACCACGCCAACTTTTGGTAATGCATTGGTTTCGCCTACTTTTGGGTAAGGAAATTTTGTGATGGTAGGATAAAGTTCATCAGTGTTATTAATCATGATGAAGTCTTTACTACCACTTGTGTCTAATTGCCAATAGGCAATTTTTGTACCGTCTGGACTCCAGCGAAAACCATCTTTTATGGTGAATTCTTCTTCATAAACCCAGTCAAATAAACCGTTGATTTTGCCTTTCCCTGCATCGAAAGTTAATTGGTTTACTTTATGATTAGATAAGTTTTCTACATAAATATTGTCTGCAACAACATAAGCAATTTTATTTGCGTCAGGAGAGAATTTAGCAAACATTAATGAGCTTTCAGCTGGTTTTTTGCCACCAAGCTGAGTGAGCTTATTAGTTTTAATGTCTAATAACCAATAATCACCACGGCTGTTTGATCGCCATACTTTTTTACTATTGGTATAAATCAGTAGTTTTTGTCGATCATCAGACCAAGTGTAATTATGAATAGCGAGTGGTTTATCAGCACCATTCGGTGTTAATTGCTTAGCAGAAATTAATACCGTTCTTTCTAATGTTTCAGGATCATAAACAACGATATCGCTCCCAATACTAACGTCCTCGCCCTTGTCGTCTATTTTAGTTATTTCTGACTTTTCAACAACTGTATAGCCGGTACCATCAGCTAACCAACGTAGGCGAGAAATAGAATCAGAGCTAAATTCGTTATCTTTATATATACGTTCTACCGTTAATGCTGTTGATTTATCGAGGTTCATTTCACTTTTCGTAGTGTTTTCTGTTGAGGTGCTTTGGCATGCAATTAGTGATACTGCAATTGCAGTAGTCAATACTGTCGAGCTTAGCCAACGATTTATTTTTATTTTCGGCATAATATTTCCTTAATTAGGGCGCAATCACTTTAAATTGTATACAATTAATTGGCAATGCTGTTGGTCGATTTATTTGTAGTACCGAACGTATTTAAATAATCGCTTTGTGGTTGAAAAAAGTAAATTTGACCTCACCTTTAGCACATCAAAAACTAAAAGGTTAAACCATGAATAATGCGTTAGAAATTTCTGGCTTGAAAAAAGTGTATAAAGGTGGCTTTACTGCTTTAAAAGGCATTGATCTTACCGTTAAACAAGGTGACTTTTTTGCATTACTTGGTCCTAATGGTGCGGGAAAATCCACTACTATAGGCGTTATTTCCTCTTTAGTTAATAAATCAGCAGGTACCGTCAAAGTATTTGGTCATGATATTGATAAAGAACTCGAAAAAGCTAAAAGCTTTTTAGGATTAGTCCCTCAAGAATTTAATTTTAATCAATTCGAAACCTTATTAACTATTTTAGTTAATCAAGCTGGCTATTATGGTGTTGAACGACCATTAGCATTTAAGCGTGCTGAAAAATATTTGAAACAACTCGATTTATGGGAAAAGCGTAATGATGCTGGTCGCATGCTTTCCGGCGGCATGAAACGTCGCTTAATGATAGCGCGCGCATTAATGCACGAACCTCAAATGTTGATACTTGATGAGCCAACTGCGGGTGTTGATATAGAGCTTCGTCGCTCTATGTGGGAATTTCTTCGTGAGTTGAACGAACAGGGTATTACGATTATTTTAACGACTCATTATCTTGAAGAGGCAGAAATGCTTTGTCGCAATATTGCCATTATTGATTCAGGCGTGATCGTAGAAGATACCGATATGAAATCTTTACTCTCAAAACTTGATCGAGAAACGATTGTATTTGATATTGAGAAAGTTACCGAAACACCAATAATTAACGAATTCACTTCACGATTAATTGATGACCACACACTTGAAGTAGACATTAAAAAATCACAGCTGATTAATCATGTTTTTAGTCAGTTAAGTGATCAAGGTATTAATGTATTAAGTATGCGAAATAAAAGTAATCGTTTAGAAGAATTGTTTGTCAGTCTTGTGGGCAGTGGACAAAAAGTTAATAAGGAGAGTAAATAATATGTCTTCAAAAAATAATGTAATTGCCCTAAAAAGTATTTTATATAAAGAAGTAAACCGCTTCATGCGTATTTGGGTGCAAACATTGGTACCACCTGCTATTACCATCAGTTTGTATTTTGTTATATTTGGAGAGTTAATTGGTTCACGTATCGGCCAAATGGGCGGATTCGATTACATGTCGTTTATTGTGCCAGGCTTGATCATGATGAGTGTAATAACGAATTCATATTCCAATGTTGCTTCGTCATTTTTCAGTGCAAAATGGCAACGTAATGTTGAAGAAATGCTAGTTGCTCCAGTACCTAACTGGGTGATTGTCGCGGGTTATGTTGGCGGTGGTATGGCACGTGGAATGTTAGTGGGCACGATTGTCACTTTAGTTTCTTTGTTATTTGTTGATATTCAAATTCATAATATTTGGGTGATTATTGCAACGGTAAGTTTAACATCAGCTACTTTTGCTTTAGGTGGTTTAATCAATGCTATTTTCGCCGGTAGCTTTGACGATATATCAATTATACCAACGTTTATTTTAACACCATTAACCTACCTCGGTGGCGTGTTTTATTCGATAAGTTTACTACCAGATTTCTGGCAGGGTGTATCGCAAATAAACCCAATCGTTTATATGGTCAATGCATTCAGATACGGATTTTTAGGTATTAGTGATGTAAGTTTAACATTATCATTTATCGTGTTAGGCACATTCATTATTACCTTGTTTGTAATTGCCATGACTTTGATCACTAAAGGAATAGGACTACGTAGCTAATGATTAAGTTAAGTAATGACCAAGATAATAAATCTGAAAGTTTAGGTGACTCAAGAGTTATTGTTACTAATCAACCAGGCATTCATGAAAAGCTTGAAGAAATTGTGGAAAAGCATTTAACGCATCGCTCTCAAAAGCCTTATCAAGCACATACCGAGCAAGCGTTTGCTGAAATGGATGTTTTGGTTAAAGCGCACCAAGGTGATGTTATTTTAGATTCTTGTTGTGGTGTTGGTCAAAGTACCCGCCTTTTAGCTAAACAAAATCCGAATGCTTTGGTTATTGGCGTAGATAAATCAGCGCATAGAATCAACCGTAATGTTGACGAAATTGTGCATGATGATGGCACTAAAATAGAAAATTATCATTTAATCAGAGCTGATTTAAATGACTTTTACCGTTTAGTTGATCAAGCAAATTGGCCAGTAAAAACACACTATATTTTATATCCAAACCCTTGGCCAAAATCTAAACATATACAAAGACGCTGGCATGGTAGTGCGGTATTCCCACAAATTATAAATATAGGTGAGCAAATTATTTTACGAAGTAATTGGTTATTATATTTAGAAGAATTTCAGTTTGCTGCTGATGTTGCCGGTGTGTTGGGCGATATTAGTGAAGTGAGTAACGATGAACCTTTAACGCCATTTGAAGCTAAATATCGTGCGAGCGGACAACAGTGCTGGCAGTTATTACTCAATCGAGAGTATTTACCTTTTATCTAATTTATTCTAATACTTATTTGGTTAGTAAATTTCACAATAAGTTAGTGAAATTTACTAACTTATTAATACGTCAGTAAAATCAATACTTTCTTATTTTTCATGAAAACCATTAAAAACAAGCACTTGTGTTTTTGGCTTGTATCTTGAATACCTTCTTCGTATTAAGTATTAACTTACAATCGAAAAGGATAACAATCATGAATAATTTAATTAGAAAGAATGTATTAATGATGGCACTAAGCACTTTAGCATTAGTAGAATTAGCGTTGGTTTATGCAGCAACGGTTATTTAACCCGTTAAGTTATAGATAATATCTCTTTTAAATAAGAATAAAGTACAAGACATTTCAGTCAATTTTTATTAAAGTGCCGTTTTATGTTTACTTACCAACATGGTTACAACGGCAAGGTATGACGACGAATAAGCGCACAGCAAAAGCGACTCAAGAGTCTTTACATAGTATTTTTACAATTCCAGAAGCGCCTGATTCTACATTAGGGCTGATAGAGAAAGAAATATCAGAAAACCTTGCTGGTTTTTTGGGTAATCATATTGCCGCGAAAGAACGAGCGTTAAGTGAGATAGAAAAAGACTTTGCTTGCTCTGCTATTCCAGAAGAACCTACTTTTGTTTCAGATCATACTCACCATATTTTAAATAAAGTTGTTGCACAATCAGTGCATACATCAAGCCCAAGTTTTATTGGTCATATGACCTCTGCTTTACCTTATTTTATTTTGCCACTGTCTAAGTTGATGGTTGGTTTAAACCAAAACTTAGTAAAAATCGAAACTTCCAAAGCATTCACTCCACTTGAACGCCAAGTTCTAGGTATGATGCACCGCTTGGTGTATCAAAATGATGATCATTTTTATAATCAATGGATGCATAGTGCAAACCATTCGTTAGGCGCGTTTTGTTCTGGTGGCACTGTTGCTAATTTGACGGCATTCTGGGTAGCGCGTAATAACCTATTGAAGCCTGATGGTGACTTTAAGGGGATTGCTCGTGAGGGATTATTCAAAGCTTTAAAACATTATCAATATGACGACTTAGTAATTTTAGTGTCTGATCGCGGGCATTATTCATTGAAAAAGTCTGCGGATATTTTAGGTATTGGCCAAGATAGTGTGATTTCAATTCCCACAGATGAAAACAACCGTATTGATTGTCAAAAATTACGTGAAAAATGTGCAGAATTAAAACAAAAAAATATTCGAGTGTTGAGCATTGTAGGTGTGGCAGGTACAACAGAAACAGGTAATGTTGATCCATTAGATAAAATGGCTGATATTGCAGAAGAGTTTGAAACCCATTTTCATGTTGATGCTGCATGGGGCGGGGCGACTTTATTATCAAATAAATATCGTCCGTTGTTAAAAGGCATTGAACGTGCAGATTCAGTGACTATTGATGCTCATAAGCAAATGTATGTGCCAATGGGGGCAGGACTGGTTGTATTTAAAAATCCAGCATCAGTAGCTTCTATCGAGCACCATGCGGAGTATATTTTACGTAAGGGCTCTAAAGATCTAGGTTCACATACTTTAGAAGGCTCAAGGCCAGGTATGGCGATGCTGGTGTATGCAAGTCTACATATTATCAGCCGACCTGGGTATGAAATGCTGATTAACCAAGGCATTGATCGAGCTAAATATTTTGCAGATCTCATAAAAGAACAACCTAATTTTGAATTAATCACTGAGCCTGAATTGTGCTTATTAACCTATCGTTATAATCCACAAGCCGTGCAGGCTTTATTAATGAATAGTTCAGATGAACAACAAGACGAAATTAATCATTTATTGGATAAATTGACTAAATTCATTCAAAAACGACAGCGTGAAAATGGCAAGTCATTTGTTTCACGTACCCGTATTGAAGTGCAACGCTATAAAGGAAGAAAAACAGTGGTTTTTCGAGTAGTGCTTGCAAACCCTCTTACTTCAAATGAAATTCTTAACGATGTGCTCGTAGAGCAGTTTGAATTAGCCAAAGAAAGTGAAACATTCTTACCAAAATTACTTTCATTAACGTAGGTCTATTTTGATTGTAACCTTGTAATGTTTTGACTTTACTTTCGTTCTGTAAGTTTTTTGTTTCGTTTTATTCTGTTTTCTTAAAATAACAAACAAGATAACTTGTTGTTAAGTATGGCAATTATATTTTTTAATTAGTTTTTGTTCTATAAAATTACATTTCGTTCTATAAATGTTATTTCGTTTATGAAAGTCGCTGTGTAATAATTCAATCACGATTACATTTTGTGGTGGTAATAATTATGGAATATGACATGAGAAAAACTCCAATAGAAACATCTGAACAGAATCATACTGACATATCAGCGGTTCAACTAGAATTGATGGAAGCACAAAAAGAAATTTTAGAATTGCAATCGCAAATCCAATGGTTAGAGCGTTCGTACGAGTAATTAGTAAGTAACGCTTTCCAAAAAAAATAATAAAAAGCCGATAGTTATTAATATAACTATCGGCTTTTTGTGTTTAGGACGACTGCCAGCTTTCTAGTTCCAGACAAACGCTAAGTACCTACATCCATGTAGGCAATGTCATGATCACATGGATGTGAATGAATGACGATGTTCAGGACGACTGTCAGTTTTTTAGTTCCAGACAAAAACTAAGTACCTGCATCTACTTATGCATCAAGGCAAGGTCATGACCACATGGATATAAACGAATGACCATGTTCAGAACCGAGAATCTACAAGGACACTTGTAAATTATCAATCAACCTTGCTTTACCACAATGAGCCGCTGCTAGTATTACTAATTCTGTGTCGTCTTCACTAGCAGGTTGTAATGTTCTAGCGTGGCATATATGGATATAATCTGTTTTCATGCCGGCATTATCAATATAACGAGCAGCTTTCTTCGCTAAACCGATAAAATCATTGTTAGTTTTTATTTCATTAGCCAACCATTGAATATTTTGGGCAAGGGCCGGAGCTTGTTTATGTTCTTCCGTGGTTAAATAACCGTTTCGAGAACTCAATGCAAGACCACTATCTTCACGCACAGTATCTACAGGAATGATTTTAATCGGCATTGAAAGATCTTCAACCATGGTTTGTATAACCTGAACTTGTTGATAATCTTTTAAACCAAAGCAGGCTACATCTGGCTGTACTAAATTGAATAACTTACACACAACTGTAGAAACACCACGAAAATGGCCTGGACGGCTTTCTCCGCAGTAACCATCAGATACATTTGGTACTTCAACGTAAGTTTGTTTATCTAAGCCATTTGGGTAAATGATTTTTGGCGTAGGAATGAAGAGTAAATCAGTATTGGCGGCAATTAACTGCTGTTGATCGTTATCCATCGTTCGTGGATAATTGTCGATATCTTCATTAGCCCCAAATTGCATAGGGTTAACAAAGATACTAGCAACAACCTTATCTGCGTGGCGATGAGCCTCTGTGATTAAAGAAATATGCCCAGCATGTAAATTACCCATAGTAGGGACAAATGCTATTTTTAAACCTTGTTTACGCCACTCTGAGATGAGATGTCGTAATTCAGATATTTCACTTACTATTTTCATATGCTTATATATTTTGTGTAGGTAAATTATTTAACAAAAATGTGTTCGTCACCAGGGAAGTTACCAACGGAAACCTCGCTGATATAGAGCTCGATGGCTTTTTTAATATCACCAGTGTCTATCAAAAAGTTACGTGAAAATTTAGGCATATAGCTGCATGAAATACCAAGTGCATCGTGCATCACTAATATTTGCCCGTCAGTGTCTTTACCTGCGCCAATACCAATAGTAGGAATTGAAATCGCTTCAGAAATGGCTTTACCTAAATCGCAAGGAATACATTCTAAAACTAATAATTGAGCACCTGCTGCTTCGAGTAACTTTGCATCAGCGATCATTTTATCGGCATGTGATTTTTCACGGCCTTGTACTTTAAAGCCACCAAATACATTGACAGATTGTGGGGTTAAACCTAAATGAGCACAAACTGGAATACCGCGTTCTACAAGCCCTTTAATTGTATCAACTAACCATTCGCCGCCTTCCATTTTTACCATGCTTGCACCTGCTTGCATGAGTTTGGCAGCGTTAGCGAATGCTTGCTCTTTAGTGGCATAAGTCATAAACGGCATATCACTAATGATTAACGTTTCATTGACGCCACGTTTTACCGATTGCGTGTGATAAGCCATGTGGTCAATATCAACAGGTAGCGTGTCATCTTGACCTTGTAAAACCATACCGAGTGAATCACCAATGAGAATAGCGTGAATACCTGCTTGATCGAATAGTTTTGCAAAGCTAGCATCGTAAGCTGTGATCGTAGAAATTTTTTGACCTTGCTGTTTCATTTTTAGCAAAGTAGATGTAGTTATCTTAGCCATATTTAGTCCAAAGTTTTTAAGGTTTGAGTAAATACTCAGTGCGCGTACCTTCGCATAAATGCAAAATTATCGCAACTTGCTATGAATTTTCAACCCATTGGTTTTGATATTTTGACTTAAGGCTAAAATGTTCTTTCCATTTGGAAGTATTAGCTCAGCAGCTATTTCAGCCAGTGGTAACAAGACAAATTCCCGAAGTTCTAAACCATAATGAGGTACAGTGAGACGTTCATGGCTGATGACTTCGTTATCGAAAAGAAGCATATCTAAATCAAGAATACGAGCTCCCCAGCGATTATCTTTACGGACTCTTCCCGCTAAATTTTCAATATTTTGCAGCTCATCTAATAAATGTAATGGGCTTAGTTCTGTGGATATCTCTGCCACAGCATTCATATAATCAGGTTGATCTTGTGGACCCATAGGTCGACTGAAGTATAAAGAGGAAAGGTTGGTTAAATTACAGTGCTTGATATTTTTTAATGCATCGACAGCAAGATGGATCTGGTTTTTTGGATCAGACAAATTACTGCCTAATCCAATATAAACTTTGGCCATTAGCCATTATCGCTCGAACTTGTTTCTCGAACTTTACGACGTTTTCTTGGGCTTCTTCGGTTGCTAGTACGCGTTTGTGCCACACTTTTAATCATCAATTCTTGAGTGTTATGATCGTTGCTTTGAAAGTCAGTCCACCACTTGGCTAATTCTTGTAGGTCGTCATTTTCTTGAGTCGATTCAATTTCTGCCCTTAGTAATAAGAAATCGTATCCTGCACGGAACTTTTGATGCTCTAACGCTTTATAAGCACGTTTCCCATCTCTTCGGCTCAACTTATCTTGAAGGATCCATATATCTTTCATTACCGCTTGAAAACGTTTTGGAATCGCGATGCTTTGTTGCTGTTCAGACATTATTTCGGCTAATGCTGCAAAGAATATATCTTGGGGTGACATATGCGGCTGGCCATTACGTATACGCTCAATATGGCTTTGCAAAGGATACCAAAGCATAGCGGCAAATAAGAACGCCGGAGTAACGCGTTGTTCGTTATTAATTCGACTATCTGTATTTTTCAATGCTTGTACGATAAAACGTTCAATATGAGGGTGTGTACCTTCACTTAACATTTGATCAGTAGCAGGGAAGAAGTAACGAAATAGGTCATACTTTTTTAACTGTTCAAATGTTACTTCTGCTTTACCTGAAATGAATAGTTTGAGGAATTCTTCAAACATTCTCGCTGCTGGAATGTTTGCCATTAAAGGTGCAAGTTCGGCAATTGGCGCTTCTGTTTCTGGGCTGATGGTCATATCTAACTTCGCAGCAAATCGAATGGCGCGTAGCATCCGAACAGGATCTTCACGGTAGCGCGTTTCAGGATCGCCAATCAAACGAATTAACTTTGCGTCGATATCGCTAACACCGTTAGCAAAATCGTGAACTCTAAAATCTTTCGCACTGTAGTAAAGTGCATTAATGGTGAAGTCACGACGTTCAGCGTCCTCTTCGATAGAACCATAAATGTTATCGCGAAGTAACATGCCATCTTCGCTTTGTTTAGATGTTTTTTGACAGCCTTTGTCTTTCTCTGGAGCATTTTCATGATGGCCACGAAAAGTCGCTACTTCAATAATTTCACGACCAAATACAATATGCGCTAAACGAAAGCGACGACCGATTAATCGACAATTACGAAATAGCTCCTTAATTTGTTCAGGTGTAGCATTAGTCGCTATATCAAAATCTTTTGGTGCTAATCCTAATAATAAATCGCGAACACCTCCACCAACTAAATAAGCGTCATATCCACCACTATTTAAACGATAAAGTACTTTTAAGGCATTGTTACTCATTTTCTTACGAGAAACATTATGCTGGTCACGTGTTAAAACGTTAGAGCCAGAAGTTGGCTTATTTTTAGTTGGGCTTTTAGCTATTTTTTTAGAGGCTTTGCCTAATACTCTTTTACACAAGTTGATCACGCTTTTGATAATGCTGGCCTTGATTGGATAATATAGGAAGGGCGAAAACATTTTTTCGCGCTACAAACCATATTTTTATTGGCGTAATAATATAACAGAGTGTAATAAAAGAGAATATAAAACGTTTGAAAATGCAACAAACATCTGCTTTTTGTAGAATAGTTATGAACTGAAGGTTATTTCGTGCTTTTTAGGGATGAGATTCGTAGACCAGTTATCTGTTGCCCAGCGTATTATTTCTTCAACAGAATATGTATAAAGCTTATCGGGGGGATTCTGTCCTAAAAACTTAAGCGCCAAAACTAAAGAAGGAGAAGGGTTTTTATTATCGATTGCAGGTGCTTTATTTTGCTTGCTGAGTTTAAACCCAGGTTCAGTAACGGCTAATGGTACATGCGCAAATTGTGGAGCTTGATAACCTAATTGTTGATAAAAGCTTAACTGTCTTACAGTAGGTTCAAGTAAGTCACAACCCCGAACAATATGGCTTATATTCTGATAAATATCGTCAACAACCACAGCAAGTTGATAGGCAAACAAACCATCTTTTCTGCTCAAAATAAAATCTTCTTGTGCAAATGTTTGTTTGGTGGAGTATTCACCTTGTATTAGATCTTTATATTGATAAATACCTAGCTGGTTACTAAACCGGATTGCATTATTTGTTAAGGGTAAATTCAACTCTTGGCATTGACCTTGATAAATTCCGCCTAATGCTTTTATTTGCGCGCGTGTGCATTGGCAGCAATAGGTCAACTTTTTATCTGCTAATTGTTGCAAAACGTCTCGGTATAAATCACTTTGCTGACTTTGGTATAAAACAGTCTCATCCCAGTGAAGTCCATAAGCATCGAGTGTTGCTAAAATTGCTGAGCTTGCACCTACCATTTCACGAGGTGGATCGATATCTTCAATACGAACTAACCATGTGCCTTGCTGATGTTTAGCATGTAAATAACTTGCAAGAGCGGCAATTAAAGAGCCGAAATGAAGATTTCCAGAAGGAGAGGGGGCAAAACGGCCACGATATTGAGTAGTAGAATCACTCAAATTCAATGGCCGAATAATATTAACTTTATCGTGAGTCATAGCGTGAACACAAATAAGTTATATAATTTAATTAAAAACTAACCTGCTAGTTGACGTTCTTTTATTTCAGCAAGTGTTTTACATTCAATACATAAATCAGCAGTTGGACGAGCTTCTAAACGACGAATGCCAATTTCAATACCACATGAATTACAGAAGCCAAAATCATCTTCTTCAATCAATTGTAATGTTTTTTCAATTTTCTTGATGAGTTTACGTTCACGGTCACGAGTACGTAATTCTAAGCTAAACTCTTCTTCTTGAGCAGCGCGATCAACCGGATCAGGGAAGTTTGCGGCTTCGTCTTGCATATGTGTCACTGTGCGGTCAACTTCTTCACGAAGTTGTGTACGCCAAGCATCAAGAATCTTCCTGAAATGCTCTAACTGATCAGCGTTCATATACTCTTCGTTGGCTTTTTCAACGTAAGGCTTAACGCCTGCTAATGCTAAAATACCTAGTGCTTTTTTGGCTGGCATGCTTAAATCTCCTAAATGCTACATAGACCTACGTGGCGAAGTTGTTGCTCTTTCATTAAAAGCTACACCCGTGGTTGCAATTGCCAATAATAAATAGACCTGAAATATCCAGACTATATTGTGTTGCTCGAATCAAAAATCAAGGGTTTCATTATAATTAACTGATAAATAATTATTTATCTTTTTAAATCAATAGAATACGGATTGATTCGTAGAGCCATAAATTTTTTTATATTTACTAGATTTAACAATGTTTTTTGAGCATGCTTTTTTAACAATTTTTGTTAGTGCTCGTCAATGCATTTAGTGATTTTTTTAGAGTTAATTCACTTTTATTCAGTAAACTTGACTGTTAATGGTTTTGCTAAAGTCATTTTAACGCTTTCCAAAGTTTGATCAAACTGAACTTTGTACGCAATAACTTCTACGCCTTGATTGACGGCTTCTTTTAAAAGATCTGCATATTTAGCATCAATATGTTTTGCAGCCATGACACTTTCAATACCGCTATGTAAAACGGCAAATAATAAAACAGCACGATTGCCTTGTTGTTTCATTTGTATTAATTCACGTAAATGTTTTTGTCCACGTGTTGTCACTGAATCTGGAAAGTAACCCTGTTTGATATTCTCTTCATCATTAATAATAGTAGTATTACCGAGCAAGGTCACACTTTTTACTTCAATAAATGTTTCTGTATTATTTTTGTCCGTCAATAAGAAATCTATTTTGCTATTTTCATCGCCATATTTAACTTCACGTCTTAAATTACTATAACCATAAAGCTCTTTGATAATGTTGCTGGTTATTGCTTCTTCAACTAACTGATTTGCCCGCAAAGTATTTACGCAGATAAGGTGTTTATTCTGTGTTTGTGTTAACTCCCAGCTGAACGGGTACTTGCGTTTAACATTATCGGAAGTGCTATACCAAATAGTATCATTTTCAGTGGCACACCCAGTCATTGCACCTGTATTTGCAACATGCAATGTGGTTTCACTACCATCTTCTAATGTGATATCTGCAAGAAAACGTTTATAGCGTTTGATGAGTGTGGCTTTTCTAAGATTAATCTTCATAGAACAGTTTTATAGATAAGGATAGGCGATTTATACTACGTTATGTAATGATAAACCGCTAATTTTGTGCGAAATAATACATTATTTCAAACGGAAATATAATTTTTGAAAGTTAAACATAAATATTTTTATTGATATGAAAAAGTAATTTTAAGGTTTTTCCTATGATATAAGTAAAATCTAACTTAAAATCAATTTATTATATTCTGCTTGGTCTCTAAAGGTTTTAAATGAACAGTATTGCAAAAATTTTATTCATCATAACTGCTTTAATCGTAATGTCAGCTAATGCCGCCGAAGACTTCTATGAGCTAGCACTAAAGTCATTCCAGCAAAAAGATATTAGTACTGCTGAAATTCATTTAAAAAACGCATTGAAAAATAACCCTAAAAATTTACCAGCGAAACTTTTACTTGCAGAAGTTTTTATAGAAAAAAAATCTCCTCATTTAGCTGAACAAGAGTTAAATGATGCATTGTCTAAAGGTGCCGACTTTAATTTAGTGGTTGAAGTATTAGCGAGAAGTCTACTTTTTCAGGGGAAATATGATGAAGTCATTGAGCTAGACGAGGGTAAAAACCTGAATCAAAGAAGTAAAATAAATTTTGAGTTGGTTAAAGCAAAAGCGTTTTTAGCTAATGATGAAAGTGAAAAAGCAGAAGCTATTTATCAATCAACTATACAGTTAATCCCAAATCATATTAAAGCTAATCTCGGGTTAGCAAGTATGTACCTTGATTTAAATTTTTTAATCAAAGCAAAAAATATTATCAACAAAGTTGAAAGTTTCGGACAGCCTGACAACGAATTTTGGATAATGAAAGGTCGTTGGTTGCTAATGTCAGGAATGTACACCCAAGCATTAGATCTATTTGATAAAGCGAATGTTTCCGTTCCTGATAATGTGAGGACTTTGAAGTATATTGTTAATGTTTATATAGGGTTAGAAGATTATTTAAAAGCAGAAGCACTTATTGAAGAAATTTTAGTTTTGGTACCTAATGATCCTCATGCTCAGTTTTTGAAAAGTTCGATATTAAAAGACTTAAACGAAATCGCTTTATCCCAGCAAGTGTTAATGCAATTAAGCACTCAACTTGCTTCAATTGATAGTCAATTTATGGATAACCAACCTCAATTGCAATTGATTGATGCAATGACAAGTTATGGACAGAAAAATTGGGAACAAGCGAGAACTAAATTAAACAGTTACCTAGATAATGAACCGGATGATATTAATAGTGTCATGCTACTGGCTGATGTTTATATAAAACAAAATCAAGAACAGAGTGCTTTAAAATTATTAAGTGATTACGAAGAACAGTTAATGGTTAATAAATATTATGCAACCATCCTTGCAGGCTTATATATTCAGTTTAATCAAAACTTTAAAGCTCAACCTTATTTAGATAGATTAAACCAGTTATACCCCAATGATCTTGGTTTATTAATTTTAACGGCTAAGATATTATCTGAACGAGCTAAAAACCTTGAAGCACTTAATTTACTTAAAGCTGCTAAAGTTTCTGAAAGTGAGCTTTATTTGCAAACCCTAGCGGCGCTTTCTTTAAAGCTTGGCAAACTAGATGAAAGCCAAACATACATTGCCAAGATCATCGCAATCGCCCCTGATAATATTAAGTATCAACTATTAAATGCACAGTTACTAATGCAGAAAAATGATATGGATCAAGCAGCTCATATTATTACAGACCTATATTCAACTCACCCAGAAAATGATGAAATACAGTTTAGTTATGCAATATTACAAAACGTTTTAAATGAAAAAGAACTTGCTAGAAAAGTTTTTCGCCAGCTTGTTACTAACAATGAAGAACATACAGAAGCATGGTTAAAGTTAGCTGAATTAGAATATGAAATAGGCGATGTGAAGTCAGCGATTAGTATTTTAGAAAAGCAGAAAATGAATAGTAAAATAAATACTGTAGCTACTTATCAGCTTGCGGAACTTTACTTTAATGAAAAAGATTTTGAAAATAGTCTTTCGTTGATCAGTAATTATTTGCAAAATAATCGCTTGGATACTTATGCTATTGAAATTAGAGTTAAAAATTTAATCGCTTTAAAGCAATTTGAATATGCCAAAATACAACTTTCACAGCTATTCGGCTTTTGGTTAGGTGATGCCAATAAGCTTTTTCGTCTTAGCCGTTTACAACTTCGTATAAAAGATTATGAAGGTGCTGAAAAGTCACTTGCTGTCGCGCTTGAATTATCCCCGAAGTCTTTATCAGTTTTTATAGAAACGATAAAACTGCAAGTTAAACAAAATAAATTGAAAGAAGCTGAAAAAACAATTAAGTCCGCTGAAATCGCAGGTTTTAAGCGTAATACTTATTTATATATTTTGAAAGGAGATGTTGCTCGAGGAAGAAAAAACCTAGGTGCGGCTTATTCTTTATACGCAATGGCATTAAAACAAGATGAAGATAATGTTATCGCCTTAATGAAGTTAGCGCAAATAAGTCATAGCGAGAAGTTATCAAAACAATTTATCCCCTATTTAACATCCTTGGTTAATAGCAAGCCAGATGCTGCACTTAAGCGAAAAGTATTAGCCGAGCATTTATTAACGCACGAACATTGGGATGAAGCACAGTTTCAATATCAGTTATTATTAACTAAGTCATTACCAATAGATCAACGAGCAATAGCCTTAAATAACCTAGCAAGTATTCATATCGTAAAGAGAGAATATAAGTTAGCGTTTACTCAAGCTAAACAAGCGATAGAAATTACTAATACCATATCCGGCTTCTTTGATACCGCTGGTTGGGCGTTAACACTATCAGGAGAGGTTGAAGAAGGTTTGTCATACTTAAGGCAGGCTTACAGCATGTCGTCGTCAGACACTGAAGTGAATTACCATTTAGCCTATGCACTGGCTAAATTAGGTAGAAAAGCAGAAGCAATTGAATACTTAGAATTTATTGCTATGGCACCTGAAAATTTAAAGGGAGTAAAGGAAGGGAAAATACTCTTACTGGAATTGAAAAAATAACGTTATCTTGTTCAAAATAAACCGCATTAATTGCGGTTTTTTTATGAGTGGTATTTATGGACGACTAATTTTCTATTGTGCTTCGCATTAAGATTGTTATGGTGTAAAACAGCAATCAATCAGCTCTTGAATTTTGTAACGAGATGAATGGCTAGAAGAAGGTCGCTACCCTATCTTTGAGGTGGTTAATAATTTGTCAGTAGGACGGTTATCAATCATTGGTGTGGTGATCAGTTATAAAGCTTTCGCAACCACTACAACTAACTATCTTTTATTCTTAATACTTAAACTGCCTGAAAACCTTTACATTAGTACAGATACAATTAAGGCAAAGAGAAGATGCTATTGAATGTTGATGGACAAATGTTATTAGGGGGGTTCAAAGTGATATTATTTAATGAATTACGACTGGAATCAGAAAGCTAAAAAAGTATTCAAACAGAGACAAAAAAAGCCGCATAATTGCGGCTTTAATAAATATGTTATGTAAATACTACTTAGCTTTTTTTCTGCTTAATACTAAACCAATCAGTGCGGTACCAAATACTAATAAAGTAGTAGGCTCTGGAACCGGAGTTGGAGGGCGAGCATTAATTGTTAACTTGTAATCTTCCACTTCACCTTGGTCGTGGTAACCAGTAGCTAATAAATTCATATTAGATGCATGTGTAGTTAAAGAGTTTTCACAAACAATGCGTGCGCGCATCCAAGTATCGCCAACGATCGCATCCATAGGTATCGTAGTTGTAACAGAATAGCTTCTAGTTGTATCTGAGTGATTATATTTAGTTCTGCGGGCGCTTGATAAGTCGGTATTTACATTATTTGTATACACGCCATTTTTGTCATCATTGCTACTTTTATCTTTATACCATTTTTCCGTGATTAAGCGCTCTCCTCCAGATTTCGTAGCGTGAAACATATCTCTATTACTAAATCCATCCTCTCCATTCCAATCAACCCAAGCTCTTAATTGATCAAATTTGTGAGTACCTTTTTGAGAACGGGTAACATCAAATTTAAACTCAACCGTTTGTCCAAGAGTTAGTTCTGGTTGCCCATAAGCGCCAAAAACACCATTTTCATCAGCTACACGCCAGCTTACGCCATTATCTCCAGTGTCTTCTGATTTCTGAGAGCTCTCTCCATTCCAGCCTTCATTTGCACTATTGACATCATTCATTGTATTGGTTATACCATTTGCACCAGCACTACCAAGTTGTTGCCAAGCATTAGTTTCATGACAAGCTTCGCCATACGTACCACCCTTACTGCTTGTAGTAGCATCACCGAAATCTTTAGTGCCATCGCTATAATTCGCTGCACTTGCACATGATGTAACTGAACCAGCAAATGAAACATTACTAAAACACAAAAGTGTTGCGGTAACTGCTAAACATTTTATAAAATTTAAACTCATTATTAAAAACCTCTTTGCAGTTTGAAACTGCCATTTAATACTATTACTTATATGAGTAATACAAAGCACTTATCGTACCACTTTTTCATTTTACATCTATTTTGTTTTAAAACAATCGTTTACGATATTCGTATTCGTGATGAATTATTCATTCATGTAAAATTGTAAAAAAATCAGACAGTATATACGGTATTTTTTACTGAAAATTATTACTTAATTGAGGAAATAATAGCATTTTATTATCGCTTTTAGAACCTATCAGCCATTATTCATAACTACGTGAATATTTTTGGTCAATACGCTTTCTTTATAATTGCAAAGTTGCTTGGTTTTATTCAGAACTGTCGTATTATAATAATTAGATTATATGAATTTTTATCATACTGAGTATTTATGCGTTTACTTTTTCTTATTATCTTCATTCTATTCAGTACTTCAAGTGTTGCAGATAACGTTGTCCTCCCCGGTTTTGATAATGATCACTACTCTTCTGTTCTTTTAAAGCACGTACTTAGTTATAGCCCGAAAAGTAACTATCAGGTTCAGTTTTTTAACAAAGGTCTTCCTAAAAATCGCGTGTTAAAACTTATTTCTAACAATACAGGAATCGATGTTATTGCAGCTGGAGCGACGAAAGAGCGAGAAAAATTACTCTTACCTATTCGTTTTCCGATATTGAAAGGTTTGAATGGCTGGCGTATTGCGTTAGTGACGAAAGAGAATAAAGACATATTCTTAAAGCACAGCACCTTAGCGGCATTTAAGTTATTAACTCCAGGGCAACTTCATAGTTGGTCCGACACTAAAGTGATAGCAAGTAACGATATTAATGTTGAAGGAGGAAGTAGTTATGATGGTTTATTTCCTATGCTAGAAAATAATCGCTTTGATTATTTTCCTCGTTCTATTTTAGAAGTGAGGTGGGAATATGAAAAACATAAAGACCGCAATATTATTATAGAACCGCACCAATTAATTCACTACCCAGCAGCTTATTTTTTCTATGTTAATAAAAATAATACTAAGCTTGCCGCAGATATTTCTTCAGGATTAGAAAAAGCGCTTAAAGATGGCAGTTTTGAACGTATTTTTAATAAATATTTTGGTAGTGCTATAAAAGAAGTACAGCAAGAAAAACGGCGTGTATTTTCTTTAGCTAATCCATACTTACCCTCTCAAGTCCCCCTCTCTCGAAGTGAGCTCTGGCTAGATTTACACTAGTTAATCAGTACTTTTAATAAACTATCGGCTTTACACATAGATAGGTATAAACTAATGGCATTAATTTATACTGTTCAGGACTACATATGACCCAAGTAACTAATATTTATTTATCAACACAAAGTGCTAACACTAATTGGCAGAGTGAAAACCTTGTTCAATTTGTAGAAAGTGATCTACATATTTGTTTGAAAAATTCAAATGAATCACCGTTGAGACAAATCCAAAAAGCTGCGCGTAAAATTGAAAAGTTAGGTGTTAAAAGCCCTCGTTTAACAGGCGAACATTGGAATGAAGAAACTCAATGGAGCTTTGCTTTAGGCTTTACTTGCGTGGGCAAGTTAACGCATGTTGAATTTACCGGAAGTACTGACTGTGTAAATCGTTTGAACGACAAGTTAGCTGTTTTTGCGTGGAGTCGCGATTTAATCAATCAAACACCTTCAGAGTTGTACCCACTTAAATTAGCTGAACTAGCCGCTGATTATATTAATACACAAGCGCCTGCTTATGTAACCACGACGCTTACTCAAGGTGATGAATTACTTAAACAAGGTTGGGTGGGAATTTATAATGTTGGTAAAGGAAGCGTTAATCCACCTTGTTTATTAGAAGTTGATTTCAATCCAACTGGTAATGCTGATGCAGCTGTTTCAGCTTGTTTAGTCGGTAAAGGCATCACCTTTGACAGTGGCGGTTACAGTTTAAAGTCAAACGCAGGTATGTTTGATATGAAATGTGACATGGGCGGTGCGGCTGTAGTTGCTGGTGCAATGGCGCTAGCGATCAAAGAAGGTTTAAATAAGCGTGTTAAATTATTCTTATGCTGTGCTGAAAATATGGTGAGTAACGATGCTTATAAACTGGGCGATATTTTAACCTATAAAAACGGTGTCACTATGGAAGTCGCGAATACCGATGCCGAAGGTCGAATCGTGTTAGCTGATGGTTTATTAGCGGCGAGCGAAACCAAGGCACCTCTTATTATTGATGCAGCAACATTAACTGGGGCTGCGGTAATGGCTACTGGTGGTGATTACAGTGCGTTGTTTACTTTGGACAATAAAGCCGCAGAGCAAGCTAAAAAAGCCGCGGAACAAGTAAATGAACCAATATGGCAATTTCCTTTAGAATCGTGGCATCAAGAAAAGTGTCCCTCTGAATTTGCAGATACGGCAAACAGTCGTCCAAAACCTGGTGGCGGTGCTGGCGGTGCAAGTAATGCGGCGGGATTCTTGTCTAGATTTGTAGAAAATGAAGGCGCGGGCTGGTTACATTTTGATTTAGCAGGCGCATACAACGGAAATGCTACTGGACTTTGGGCTGCAGGCGGAACAGGATTGGGTATTGCTACTATCGCGGAACTCATAAAGTAATTACTTTTGTCCCTCAACGTTAAGCACAATAATTCTTTAATTATTGTGCTTCTATCATACTAGAGGCGTTGTACAATTCTTCAAGCCATTTTTCTGCGCAGCTTACATCGGTAAAAGTATCAAACGCAATGTTTGCTTTAAGATGGATTCGTTTCAATTGCATATATTGTAAGTCATGGCAGTGACTTTCTAAGATTATGCAGGCATTCGCTAATAAACCTTTTTCTGCTCGGCTACGAAGTAATGAAATTAAAGATTTTTCTGCGGCAGGAGTAAAAATACTATCACCATAAAATGTGGTTAAAAAAGTCCAATTTTTATTTTGAAATTTATAGCTATATTCATCAATATCTTCTGCATACTGTTGAGTTGTAATTTCATTGAAAGGGCCATGAGCATCAACATATAAAACATGTTTTGCTCTCTTAAAGTTGTAAGTTCCATGTGCCGCAAGTTCCATAATTGCCTTCTTATCTAGAGAAATATAAATTATGTTTATCTATTTTTATTCAGTCTGAATATTTTTAAAACCATTGAGGCTTTATTTCATTATTATTTCCAACCAAGTTTCTTTTCAAAGTCTTCATCTAGTCTTTTTGCGAAAGTTTTTGCCCCTTCAGCGACTTCTTCAAGTAGCCTATCTTCTTCATTATTTGGAACAAATTTTGGAACGTTAATAGGATATCCGCTTTCGTCAATAGCCATAAATGTGATGAAACAACGATTAGTGACAACCGTTTTATCGTCTTTTGGATCACCCGCTCGAACAACGACATAAATATGCATACTTGTTTTACCTGTATGCACAATACGTGCTGTTACTGTAATCATTTGCCCCACTAAAATAGGACGAATAAATCTAATGCCGTTGGCTGAAACTGTTACACAATAGCGTCTACTCCACTGCGCAGCACAAGCATAAGAAGCTTGATCAATCCACTTCATTACCATACCCCCATGAACTTTTCCGCCAAAATTTACATCGGTAGGTTCAGCAAGAAAACGGAAATCAACAATATTATTTTTACTCATAAAAAGTAACTATTGGGTAAAGTTACTTTTATTATAGTAAGGAAGGCATTAATAGCTATGTTGAACTGAGCTATTTAATAAATATAACAATAATGGTGGGCAGTGTTTATGTTAGGATTGTTGTAGTAGTTTTCTGATCAAAAAATTCATATAAAACAAAAATGTCAGCTCTTTCATTACCCATAGAACAGATTAAAGGCCCGTTTATTGATGCGTTAAATCGTCATCAAACAATTGTGTTATCTGCACCTCCCGGAGCAGGTAAATCTACAAGGCTGCCATTGTGGCTATTGGAAAATAACCAGCTCTGCGGACAAAAAATTTATTTATTGCAACCTCGTCGCTTAGCCGCAAAAACGGTTGCATGCTTTTTAGCTAAACAGCTCGGTGAAACAGTAGGGGAAACAGTTGGTTATCGACTAAAAAACGAAAGTAAGGTCTCTAAAAATACTCAATTGGAAGTGATCACCGAAGGAATATTCACTCAAATTATCCAGCATGATCCTGAACTTGAAGGGTGCGCCTTAGTCATTTTTGATGAATTTCATGAACGTTCGCTCAATGCTGATTTAGCTTTTGCGTTAGCACGGGATGTGCAACAAGGTTTGCGTGAAGATTTAAAACTATTATTAATGTCTGCAACGTTATCAACGACAAGTTTATTGAAGCAGTTGCCTGATGCAGTGTCACTGGCTAGTGAAGGTCGGAGTTTTTCTGTTGATGTGGACTATATACCCGCTAAAAATAGTCGAATATGGCGTGAACATGCACTTAGCGTTTGCATAAAGTCCATGGAGGATCATCAGGGGTCGATATTAGTTTTTGTATCAGGTATTGCTGATATTCGATTTTTAGCTGAAAGGCTCGCTGAATATGTACCCAAACATTTTTTACTATGTCCGCTTTATGGCGATCTTACGCTTACTCAGCAACAGCAAGCTATTGCACCTACAGAGAACGGAATTCACAAAATTGTTCTCGCGACAAATATCGCTGAAACGAGTTTAACGATTGAAGGCATTAATTTAGTGATTGATTGTGGGTTAGAAAAAGTGGCCATTTATGATGCGCAAACACTGACTAATCAATTACAACTTCGAAATATTTCTAAAGCTTCCGCTGTTCAGCGTATGGGGCGTGCAGGCAGAGTGATGGCAGGAAAGTGTCTTCGGTTATACAATAGCGAAGATTTTCATCGCAGGAATGAGCAAAGTATTAGTGAAATTCAACAAGCCGATTTATTACCTATGGTCATAGAGCTTGCTCGTTGGGGTGTTAAAAAATTAGCTGACCTGCCGATGATAGAATTACCAGCAAAAGTACAAGAGAGCCAAGCATGGAGTGAACTTCAGCAGTTACAATTACTTGATGAAAAAAGAAATTTAACAAAAATAGGCGAACGGGTTGCAGGTTTTGCCTGTCATCCGCGCTTTGCCAAAATGATCGTCAGTGCTGTTGATTTAGAACAAAAATATAAATTGGCAGGATTAACCAATCTAGCGGCTTTGTTGGCAGCATTACTTGAAGAACGAGATATATTTAGAGGGGAACGAGCCTTTACGGATTGTGATCTACGCCACCGTTTGACTGAGTTAGTTCATCAATCAAAAAATAAAAGATATCAGACATTTTTTCTCCAAATGAAAAAGCATTTACAAAAAACAAATAAAACGTTGGCGACGAACCTATTCAATCTGCCGATTGAATTAACGGGTGTATTACTTGCTCTAGCTTATCCAGAGCGTATTGCTAAACAACGCGCCCAATATGGACACTTCTTATCTGAAAATGGTAAAGGGCTAGTTATAAGTGAACAAGATGCACTTGCAGGCGAAGCTTACATTGTCGCTGCAAACTTGTCTGAATATCAACAAAAATTACAAGTTCGACTTGCTGCTCCTGTTGATATCGAACAATTGGTTGCTTGGAAACTGATTACTCTTAAGCAAATAAAACAACTGAATTATGATACAAAAACACAGCGTATTAGTGCTAAACAGCAAACCGTATATGGCGCAATTGTTTTATCAGAAAAACCCAGTAATGAAAAAATAACTCACGATGCTATTGCTGCTTTATGGCAACAACAGATTCAACGATATGGTTTGTCTTATTTACATTGGCGTGAAGATGATCAAAAACTTCTGAGCCGCTGGCGCTGGATCACGCAAACTCAGCAACATTTGAATTTTCCACAGGTTGAAGAAAGTGACTTAGTAAAAAATATTCCTTTGTGGTTAACGTCCTTTATTGGTGATATTAAAAATAAAAACCAGCTAGATAAAGTCATTTTATCTACAGCATTATTGTCGTTACTTGATTACAAACAACAAAAAGTATTAGACAACATTGCTCCTGAGCACTTTATTGGCCCAACAGGAAGGCGTTGTCCTATTCGATATAGTGCAGAACAAGCACCTATTGTTTCAATGCCGATGCAAGAACTCTATGGGGTGAGCGTTACACCAAATGTAGGCGATAAGCAGCATAAATCCGCTGTTTCATTGATCATTGAATTATTATCGCCGGCTAAAAGACCTATTCAAGTAACACAAGATCTTGTCGCTTTTTGGCAAGGTAGTTACAAAGATGTACAAAAAGAAATGAAAGCAAAATATCCCAAACATTTTTGGCCTGATGATCCGGCTAATGCACAAGCAACGAATCGAGTTAAAAAATATATGTAATAAAGCCCTAGCTTTATTGGCTGATTAAAATACAGTGTGGAATGGTTAATCATTTGAAAAACGAAACTAAAAAAAATACAAACCCACGTGCTTCTTGGATACGTAGATCTGGGTACACCTTATTAAAGATATTTATCACATTAATATTCGTGTTAGGTTTTTATGGTGTTTATCTCGACAGTAAAGTTAAAGATAAATTTGAAGGGCAGCGCTGGAATATTCCTGTGCAAGTTTATGGGAAAATTGAGAAATTTAGTGTTGGAGACGAGATCACATCTGCTGAGTTAATAAGATACTTAGCGCTTACGGGATATTATCAAAAGAAGAAAACGGTTAGCCCCGGAGATTTTTCGTTATCAAATAATAAGTTGATTATCTATCGCAAAGCTTTTGATTTTGGAGATGGAAATTCGATCGCTCAACGTTTCACTATTCATATAAATAATAATCACATTCGTACAATTTCTGATGAAGAAGAACCTTTAGAGAGTGTACTACTCGAGCCCTTGCTCATAGATCGTTTGGTGCCTAATAACAAAGAAGACAGAGTAATCGTTTCACTTCAATCTGTCCCTGAACAGTTAATTGATACTTTATTGCTTGTGGAAGACCGAAATTTTTATTTTCATTATGGTATTTCCCCATTAGGTATTATCCGTGCGTTAATCAGTAATATTCAAGCGGGAAGAACAGTGCAGGGTGGCAGTACGTTGACTCAGCAATTGGTTAAAAATATGTTTTTAACCCGAGATAAAACCTTGTGGCGAAAAGCTAATGAGGCGGTTATGTCCGTTATTCTTGAGCTTAGATATAGTAAAGACCAATTACTTGAAGCCTATATTAATGAGGTCTATTTAGGGCAGAATTACGCAAATGGTATTTATGGTTTTGGCTTGGCAGCTAAGTTTTATTTTGGTCAGCCCATTCAATCATTAAGTATTGAGCAAACAGCCATGTTAATTGGCTTGGTAAAAGGGCCGAGTTATTATGATCCATGGCGACACCCAGAAAACACTAAAAAGCGTAGAGATCTTGTTTTGCGCTTAATGTATCAAAATGAACTGATTTCACAGAAAAATTTTCAAGCAGCCATTGAATCACCTTTATCGGTTAGAAAATCTCGTCGTTTAGTACAAAAGAAATTTCCTGCTTATTTACAGTTAGTGAAAAAAGAACTGGCTGAAAAGCTTTCAGAATTTGATCAACAAGCGGGGATACGTATTTTTACGGGTTTTTCAATTGTTGCACAAAGGAATGCAGAACAAAGTATTCAAGACAAAATTACAGATTTAGAAAAACTGAATAAAGCACAACCGTTACAAGTTGCTATGATCGTTACGGATATTCATTCAGGAGAAGTTAGGGCGTTAATCGGAGATAAAAAAGCGGGTTATGCCGGTTTTAATCGAGCGTTACATGCTAAACGTCCTATAGGTTCACTTATCAAACCTGCAATATATTTAGCAGCGTTAGAGCGTTATCAGCAATATAATTTTGCAACGATACTTAAGGATGAACCTATAGTGCTTTTAAGCGAGAGTGGCCAAGAGTGGCGCCCGAAAAACTATAATGGCAAGTTTGAAGGTAAAGTCAGTTTATTAGATGGCTTAGTACGATCGCTTAATGTGCCGACAGTTAATTTAGGTATGCAGCTAGGTCTGGATAATGTAGCCAACATGTTTCATGTGTTGGGCTATCCCAATGATATCGTTACTCGTCCGAGTATGTTGTTGGGATCTCTCAATTTGTCACCATTTGAAGTGAATCAGCTATTTTTACCTATCGCTAATCAAGGTTATAAAAATACAAGTCATGCAATTAATCATATTGTATCAGCACAAGGGGAAACGTTGTGGCAGTTTAAGCTACAAGAAGAGCAGTTATTTTCTACTCAAGGCATTTATTTATTAGATCATGCCTTATCACAGGTAACAAAAAGAGGTACGGCTAAATCACTGACTTGGCGCTTAAATAGTGCAGAGTTAGCTGGAAAAACAGGTACAACAAATGAACAAAGAGATAGCTGGTTTGTTGGGTATGATAATCAAAATTTAATAACAACTTGGCTTGGCCGTGATGATAATAATGCCACAGAATTAACAGGAAGCAGTGGCGCTTTAGTTTTATTTTCTCAGTTTATGAATAAACATGGTGTCATTAATAAAATACGTAAAATGCCTGAGAATATTGCCATGACTAACTTTGAGTCTAGCAGCGGAAACGCAGTGAGTGTTGAATGTCTTGAGATGATTTCTCATCCAGCTGTAACCACAGGTTTGTTAATAGAACCTCATTGCTTAACGAAAAAAGAGCCCATTAAGGAAAAAGAAACGTCTTGGTTTAAAAAGATATTTGGTGATTAGTGCAAAAAATTAACAAAATAATTTTATTTTAATTACATATTTCCTTGCATGTTATTTGTACAACTACTATTGTATACAAAACATATGAGAATAGTTATCATTCACTTTTACGAATTGTATTATGTATTAATGGTATCCATTTTTATATTTATCATATTGTGGCCAAGGGGAATTAAATGAAACATCGTTTAAGTTTTGGCTTTTATAATATATTTGCTAATAATGTGATTGAAGTTACTGCCGATGAAGGCATTGAAATGACACTTGAGATGGTTGAAGAGTGTCATGATTTTATGAATAATAATGTAGAAGGTGACTTTGCTTTATTGATCAATCGTATTCACAATTACACTTATACCTATGAAGCAAAGCTTTCCATTGCATCATATGAAGGGTTAAAAGCACTTGCTTTTGTCTGCTATTCTGACGAAAGTCTATTAGTGACTAAACAGCTTCAAGAAAGTCGTTCATTCGATCAATGGCAATATCCCATATATTCGGGATTGAACTTAGGTTGGCAAGAGGCTTATCAATGGTTAGATAATGAATTAGCGACGATAAAAGCAAATTAATATTAACCACTAATCAAACAAAAAAGGGATAGCCAATGGCTATCCCTTTTTACATAGTATTCGTTATTAAAGCTGAGCAAAACACTTATCGGCAGCAGCCAAAGTCAACTCGATTATTTCATCGGAATGAGCGGTTGACAGAAAACCAGTCTCATAGGCAGACGGTGCTAAGTAGACACCTTCTTCAAGCATTAAATGGAAGAAGTGTTTGAATTTTTCAGTATCACAATGAGTCGCTTGCTCATATGTCGTGATAGGTTCTTGCGAATCAGTAAAAAAGAAACCAAACATTGCTCCAACATAGTTGATGCTTAATGACACACCATTACGTTCGGCAGCGGCTTGTAAACCCATGGCAAGTTTTTCAGTTGAAGCACTAAGTTGCTCGTGCTTATTGCCTTCACATAATTCATTTAGTGAAGCCAAACCTGCAGCCATTGCGATAGGGTTTCCTGATAATGTACCAGCTTGATAAACAGGGCCAACAGGTGCAATATAATCCATAATTTCTTTTTTGCCGCCAAATGCGCCAACAGGCATTCCGCCGCCAATCACTTTGCCTAGCGTCGTTAAATCTGGAACGATATTGTAATGTGCCTGTGCGCCGCCTAAAGCAACTCGGAAACCTGTCATTACTTCATCAAATATCAGCACACTTTTATGTTCGTCACAAACATCACGTAAACCTTCAAGAAACCCTTCTACTGGAGGAATACAGTTCATATTGCCGGCAACGGGTTCAACAATGATACACGCGATTTGATCTTTATATTCAGCAAATATCTGTTGAACTTCAGCAATGTTATTAAAGCTAACCGTTAACGTATGCTTAGCGAAATCAGCAGGAATACCTGGAGAATTTGGTACGCCCATAGTTAATGCACCTGAACCCGCTTTTACCAATAACGAATCTGCATGACCATGATAACAACCTTCAAACTTTAATATTTTATCACGACCAGTGTAGCCACGCGCTAAACGAATTGCGCTCATTGTTGCTTCTGTACCTGAACTTACCATTCTCAGACGTTCCATTGATGGAACAAGTTCACGTACTTTTTCTGCCATTGTAATTTCAAGTTCGGTTGGTGCGCCAAAGCTTAAACCATTTTGAGCTGTTTCAATAACAGCAGCTAAAATTGATGGGTGATTATGGCCTAAAATCATAGGCCCCCAAGAACCTACGTAATCAATATAAGCTTTATCATCTGCGTCATAAATATAAGCACCTTCAGCGCGTTTGATAAAGCAAGGCGTACCACCTACACCATTAAATGCGCGAACAGGTGAATTTACGCCACCAGGAATAATTTGTTTTGCGCTGTCAAAAAGTTGTTCTGAATGATTCATATTTTTACCTGTATTGTTTGTGCTAATGCTATGTTCGGTTCAATAAATTTCTGCCGTTTGTACACGCGAAATTATTTATTGGTATACCAAGTAACAGGCTTTTCATACCTGCTCATTTTATTTTCTACACCCAGGGTTAATGCAAATAATGCCATACGAACAAGTACGCCATTTTGTGCTTGTCTGAAAATAGCTAAGTTGTCCAAGTCATTTAAATCGGTATCGAGCTCATTTGCTTCTGGACGAGAGTCACGTGGCAATGGGTGCATGATCACAGTGTGTTTTTGACAAAACTGCTGATAAATTTCTTTATTCAAGCTGAAATGTCCACGGTATAAATTAGCTTCATCTTTGCTGGCAAAGCGTTCTTGTTGAATTCTTGTTTGATATATAACGTCGCACGATAAATTATTTTCAATTTTATCGGTGATCACTACTTCATGGCCTGCATTAGTCAGTGATGAAATTACACTGTCGGGCATTTTCAATGCATCAGGAGATATCATCGTTACTTTCATGTTGTTATATAAACTGAGTAGTTTAGACAACGAATGTACCGTTCTTCCGTGTTTTAAGTCGCCCATTAAGACTATATTCAAACCGTCTAAGGTTTTATTGTGTGGCGCCATTTCAGATTGAATAGTAAATAAATCGAGTAGTGCTTGTGTTGGGTGTTCGTTAGCACCGTCACCACCATTTATTACCGGAACACTACTGCCTGTTGAGAACTCTTCAACAGAATGCATTGCCGGGTGTCGCATGGCAATGACATCAGAGTAACCACTGATCACGCGTGCGGTATCAAAAAGAGATTCACCTTTACTTAACGATGAATTTTCTTGACCAACAGTTTCGCGAACAAAGCCTCCTAAAAGGTTGAAAGCTGCGCCAAAACTCACACGTGTACGTGTACTTGGTTCAAAAAATAAATTATTGAGAATGGCACCATCTAAAACATGACAGCGCTTTTTACGCATGGCATATGGTGCCATTAGCGCTGAAATTTCTAAAATACGTGAGATAGTATCGCGATCAAACTGCGAAACAGAAAGGATGTGACTTCCTTCAAACTTCATCATAAAAAGTTACCTAAAGTTATAAAGCTGCGACTATTTTCGATGCGAGAATATAGCACAAATCAGAAATGTTGAGAATACATTCTCGATGATATTCAATTTACGTTGAATCATGTCAAATAGATCTTCTTCATTGATGAAAAAGATCAAACAAGAAATGAAAAAAGTCCTATTAAAGTGATAAATTAAAAAGGTTTTAAATACACTAAGTACAATATTATGAGCAACACAATAACGGGAGCTTCATTAAAAAAGCGATAAAACTTTCCAGAGCGTACATTTTTATCTTCTCTAAAGTCTTTAACTAATTTAAAACAGTAGCCATGGTAAGCCAGAAGTGACATCACGAAAGTGATTTTTAGATGTAGCCATTTTGAAGCCACAAACCAATCATAACCATAATAATAGATAAGTGATATACCAAATATTACCGTGAATAAAGCAAAGGGTGTAACGAAATAAAGCAAACGTTTCTCCATGCCTTTTAAATGTTCTGCAACTTCTTTACTTGATGTTTCTGCATGATTAACGAACAGCCTAGGTAAATAAAAAATTCCAGCAAACCAAGCTACCATAAAGAATACATGAAAAGCCTTAAGCCATAAAAGAGTGGTCATACCGTAGTTTTTCCTTCTAATAAATAACATCTAATTTGTTCGAATGTAATAATCCCTAAAATATCATTAGGGTCCTTATCATAAATATATACACCGCCATCTCGTTGTTCCAGTAGGGCTAAATATGCCTCAGCTAAGGTTGACTGGCTTTGTAAAGGTATTAATTTTAATGGCAATATTTCAACACTACTTGTGTTTGGGTTATGTTCGATTTTTAACCATGAAAATGTTGAAGAAGTGGAACCTTCTGCTATTTTATCCGATGATTGAATGATGACATGATTCAATAGTTGAATTTTTTTCAATGACGTTAAAATATCAGGAGAACATTCCTGCTGATACACTTTGATATTTTCTTGCAGTACACCCAAAACACCTATCCGTTGTAGTGATTTCTCAATAGGAGATTTCCGATACTTAAGGCCCTGTTGTTCAAGTTGCATAATGAAAATAGAGCGATTTCTAAATACCTGTCCTGAAAAAACACAGGCAGTGGTTATTACGATCATTGCAGGTACAACTGCTTCTAACTGATTTGATAATTCAACGACTGTTAATAATGCGGCCAGAGGGGCGTTGAGCGTTGCAGCTAAAAAGCCAGCCATGCCCATTAATGCATAATCACTAGCAAAGCTTTCTCCTGGTAAGTATCCAGTCACTAACATGGATACACAAGTACCTGCAATGGCACCTATGCCAATAATAGGACCAATAATCCCGCCAGGAATACCCAAGCCTAAAGCGGTTATAGTCATCAATATTTTGGCAAACAATAATCCAAGCAATAATTGTAATTGAAGATTATTTTCTAAAGCAAAGGTTATGGCACTTAAATCTGTACCCATAGCAAATGGTACGAAAAAACCTAATGTACCGGTGATAATTGCGGCAAGTAAAATGCGGCTCACAATATGAATTGAGCTTGAATATTTTATAATGAGTACTAAATACTTGTTAAAACCATAGGCTAATAAACCGAGTACGAGTCCCAAAAAAACAAGGGCAGGGTAATGATGAAAGCTAATAGATATTTTTTCAAAATATTCAAATTCATGTCCAGATCCAAAAATGCTTCTGGTAATCATTGAGCCAATGAGTGAAGCAATCATTACGGGAATAAAAATATGTACTTTATATTCACGTAAAATAACTTCCATAACAAAAATAACAGCAGCAAGTGGTGTATTAAAACATGCAGATATTCCAGCGGCTATTCCACATGCACAAAGTGTACGTATGGTATTGAAGGGTAAATTTAGTTTGCTACCTATATAACTGCTGCAAGCCGCACCTAAGTGTATAGCAGGCCCTTCTTTACCGACTGAAAATCCTGATGCTAATGCAATTACACTACCAAAAAATTGATTTAGGGTATTACGAAAGGGAATGATACCGTTTGCTATTTTCAAGCGATGTAAAATAAAAGGAATACCGGTGCGTAAATATTGGTACCCCGTTAACCAAGCAAAAAATAAAATTATTAATCCGCCGACTATAGGCAAATGGAAACGACTTAACGCATTTAAGCTGGTATAGTTGTCTTTTTGGTTTAGATAAAGACTTTGAATTGAGTCGATGCTAAAGATGAATAGCACAACTAAAAGTGCGGATGCAGCGCCACCAATAGCAGCTAACAAACAAAGTTGCCAAGAGGTTTGGGGTAAGGCTAAACGTTTTTTTAGTAAAGAGAGCGATTTCATAATAATGAAGGGGTCACCTTTCTTGATCTAGCCTAAAATATTTATCAACAAGTGGATATCATAATACTTTTCAAATGAATTGGTTAGCTAAAATAAGTCTAAAAACAGTTGTTGTTCGCTTCGGTACATTCCGTTCCGCTCTTTTACTCATGCTCATTATTGTCATATGTGTATACAGTGGCTATCGTATTGGGAATTTTTACCATGGCTATCAAATCAAAACGTTGGAAAAACAAAAAACACGTTTAGACAGCATGTATGAAAAAAACGTTCAACAAAACAGTCGAATCAATACGTTAGAAGTTGAGTTAGAAGTTGAGAGGATGGCTAATCAACGTTCTCAACAATTGTTGAAAAATATGGAGTCTGAGCATTATCAAGTTAAAAGGGAATTAGCTTTTTATGAAAAAGTGATGGCTCCTGAAAAAACAGCGGATGGCTTAGTGGTAGACCGAATGTCTATTTATCCTACGGGAAGCTCAAATCATTTTCGTTTTCAAATCGTGTTATTGCAACAGGAAGTGCGTAAGCGATTTGTTAAAGGTTATGTTGATTTCACATTGTTTGGCACTTTAGATAATAAGCCAAGCCAATTGAAATTAACTAATATATCTACATTATCAACAAAAGATTTATCCTTTAGTTTCCAATACTTTCAAATTGTTGAAGGTGAATTATCACTTCCTGATAACTTTTTACCTGAGAAGTTAGAGTTAGCCACAATTTTACCTAAGAGCAGATGGCAAAAACATCAGCAGATAGATGAGAGCTTTATGTGGAAAGAATTATTAAAAAACACCCCGTAATCCGATTTGTTAACGCCTTTTTTATAATAAGCATGACTCAATCAGTAATACTTGACTAAATTAGTCAAGTTTAAGATAATGCACGCGATACACTTCCGTACACACCTTTGTAAGTAGAGCAATATGTCAACTCCCGAGTTACCAATAAAATTTTCCGACGCCGCAGCAACTAAAGTATTGTCTTTAATTACCGAAGAAGAAAACCCGGAATTAAAATTAAGAGTTTACGTAACGGGTGGTGGTTGCTCTGGATTTCAATATGGTTTCACTTTTGATGAAAAAGTGAATGACGGTGATATGACCATCGTTAAAAAAGGTGTAACTATGGTAATTGATCCAATGAGTTTACAGTATTTAGTAGATGGCGAAGTTGATTACATTGAGGGATTAGAAGGTAGCCGATTTTTAGTCAATAATCCTAATGCATCATCAACGTGTGGTTGTGGATCTTCCTTTTCAATCTAATCATGCATCGTGTATTTTATTAAAAACAGCCAGTGATATTCTCACTGGCTGTTTTGTGCTTAATCGCATTAATGCATCGAGCTAAGTATTCAATACTTCCCTATCTATTTAATGAATTTTGCTAACTAAAAACGTTTTAAATCTGGCGAACACTTTCTTGGTTCACCCTCTTAATAATTAAATTAAAAGTATTAAAGACAGTTTACCACTTTTTTAAGGTGAAGCTGTTTGCATGTCGACGCAAGATTCTTGATACTGCATACATTCGAATATTAAAATACCCATAAAAGGGAAGGGAATGTAATGCGTAAAATGTCTTTTCAATCAGTAATAAAAACACTTGTTGTAAGTAGTGTTTTCTTAGCTTTATCAAGTTCAGCGGCAACACTCACTAAATTAGAAAGTAAAGAATTAGCACAACTAAAAAGTACGGCTTTGGAATCTAATTTATCTTATCAAGTCTTGGAGTCGTTAACGACCGAAGTTGGTCATCGTTTAATGGGCTCTGAAGGCGACAGGAAAGCTGTCATTTGGGCGCAAGAAAAAATGAAAACACTCGGCTTTGATAAGGTCTGGACTGAAGAGGTTACAGGTACTTTTTGGCAGCGCGGAGAAGCAAAAGCTAAAATTATTACTCCATACCCACATAAAATTGTCGCTATGGCGCTTGGTGGTAGTATCGCAACGAGTGAAAATGGGCTGACGGCAAATATTGCACATTTTGAAACTTTAGCTGATTTACAAGCCGCACCTGATAATAGTTTACAGGGAAAAATTGCTTTTATTTCTTATCAAATGGAACGCGATATTACAGGTTCAGGATATGGTCCAGCAGTAGGTGCTCGTGTTGGAGGTGCTAACGTTGCAGCGAAAAAAGGTGCGTCAGCATTAATCATGCGCTCTGTTGGTACTGATAATAATCGAATTGCTCATACGGGTATTATGCGTTATGAAGCTGGCGTGAAAAAAATACCTGCCGCTGCTATTTCAAACCCTGATGCTGATTTGTTAGTTAATCAGTTAAAACGCAATAAGCCCGTGAGCTTTTATTTAAAATTGACCAGCCATACAGATCCTAAAGTTACCGCTGTTTCTGCAAATGTTATTGGTGAGATTACCGGTAGCGAATTCCCAGATGAAATTGTTTCAATTGGCGCGCACCTTGATAGCTGGGATGTCGGTACAGGTGCTCTAGATGACGGTATGGGTGTTGCTATGATGTTGGCATCTGCTCATCATATTGCACAATTACCTGAACGCCCAAAGCGTACTATTCGCGTGATTCTTTTTGCCGCTGAAGAAGTTGGTTTATTGGGAGCGAAAGAATATATGAATATCCACAAGGATAACATGGCTAATCATATTATTGGTGCTGAATGGGATTTTGGCGTTGGTAAAATTTACAAAATGACCTCCGGCGTAGGCAAAAAATCATTAGGCGCAATTAGCGACCTTGCTAAACATTTAGCATCTTTGGGTGTTGAGCTATCAAGCGATAATAATGCAAAAGCACAATCGGATATGAGTGTGATGAGTGCAGCAGGTATGCCGAGTATGAATTTTGCCCCTGATGGTTCAAAGTACTTTGATTATCATCACACAGAGAATGATACGTTAGATAAAGTGAATCCTGATGATTTGAAACAGGCGACAGCTGTTTACACCGTGTTTGCATATTTTTCAGCGCAATCAGGTGTTAATTTTAGAAAATAATTATTGTCTATATTTTTATAAGTTAAAGCACGATGGTTTTGTTCACACTTGTTCAAAATCATCGTTTAAACGCCTCTCACAATAAAGCCACCTCCCTTCTAAAATCACAACACCTTCAATATATCCTAAAATAGGTTATCTTTTTAGTGCTTTCTCTAGTACTTATTTTGAATTTTCTAGTTTAGCTGTTTGACGATTAAGCAATTATATATCGAGAGTGTAGCCTTTAATCTTGCTGTCAGCTTGAAGGATAAAACGTGTATTCAAGTATTGAGACATACACATGGAGTAGAAGGTTATTACCAAGGAAAGAGTAAAAAGAGGTATGACTAAGTGGGGTTATGCAGAAAAGAGGCTAACAAAGTATCGTCAGCCTCCTGAATAGTTAATTATTATAAAAGTGAAACTGTTTTGCTCACGTAGGTTGTAGATGCTGTATCTGGTGTTTTAATACTGATCGTTAACGTTGCTTGCTCAGGATCTCCACCTGATGCATTATTAACAGTAAAATCCATTGAACGGTAGCCGCTTAATGAGGTATTTCCTATTTCTACATCTGTCGTTCCTTGTAAATCACCACCAGCTAAAGAAACACTAATTGTGGTACCTAGTGGCAAAACTTGCATAGCACTATCAGCGAAACGAAACCTTAATGTTAAAGAATCACCGTCTGATATATCAGGAAGTTCAGTATTACTCCCATCACTGTCAGCGTAAATAGTACTTTGATCGGTATTTGATAGAACATAATTTGGAGAAGATGCACTAGACATGATCAATACTAACGCTTTTCTCAATGTCGCCTTTTTAGCGTTTTCATCGCATTTAGTTCCGGTACATTGAGGGCCATTGAATAATCCATCAGCATCATTAAATGAGCCATCATTATTATTATCAAAAAACTTTGTTTCTTCAGGATCTTTTATATTGTCTTCATTGTCATCACGCCATGCTTCTGACATATCAACAAACCCTGAAGATAATGGCGTTTGGCGGCCAAAACCTGAATTCACATCTGCATTGCTTATCGCTTCACCGTCCTCATCATCAAAAACATTATTACCATTTACATCAAAAAATGTTTCATGCCCTGAAGTAGTGGCAAGAATTGTTGAACGATGATCTGTTGGGAAAGGTTCTGTAGAAGTCCAGGTTACAGAGCAGTTGCCTGATGCAGTGTTACAACTTGGTTCTATAGTGCCACCTTCTGTTGTAAAGTTTACGGTGGTTCCATCAGGAACAGGGTTATTAAAGCTATCAGCGAGCCAAACAGAAATAACAGATTCTTCACCAATGGTACTGGCTTCTGGGTTTAACACACTTGCAGCAATCGTTATCGAAGATTGCTCAGGTAAACCCGTATTTACAGATAACTCACTTGATTGAGTTTGCACTGTGGTGGTTTCCCCATCAACATCCATACTTGCTTGTGCGGTAACTCTAACGACTGAAGGTACAGTACCTGAGGACACTTGTGTGGTGATCAGACCTTGACTATTGGTAAAGCCTGACTCCCGACTTAAACTAATGCCTCCTAACGATGAGTCCAAACTAAACTCGACTAATTGCTGGGCAAGTACATTACCTAATGCACTTTTTAGTAAAAAAGTTACGGTAGATGTTTCTACGCCACCGCTGCCTTTAATAACTATCGAACTGGGCATCGCCGAGACAAATTCAATAGAGCCTAATTCTTCTCCTGTTATCTCAACGTCAATTGATGCTGTATTGGTAATACCATTGGCGGTAATTGACGCAATGATGACATCTTCAGTACCTGACGTACCTGCACAATCTATATCCTCAAAAGTTGCACTGGCACTGCCTTTAATACTAAATACGGAGTTATCAATGGTCGCTTTGCCATTCATAACACAGTTAGAAGTAAATGTTACTGCAGTAGGGGTATTTATACGATTGTTTTCACTGTCAACTAAATCTACGAATAAGCCTAATGTGCCGCCGGCGCTAATGATAGTATTTGTTATAGAAGATTTTATTTCGCCTTCGACAAATTCGTTGTTGTCGTCAAAATACCCTAAACGAGTATCTTCGAGAATAGTACTTGAAGGTGAAATTTGAAAATTGATGCGGTTACTAATAGCACTATTATTACTTAATGAGACAATCGCCACACCAGCACCTTCTATATCGTTTCCTGATAAAGTTACTGACGCTTGCCCGTTTTCATTGGTTAATGCTGAGTCAGCGCTCAACACGCCAGCATCAACAGTAAAATTAACAATTTCATTCTCAACGGCATCACCATTACCGTCGTTCAATGTGATTAAAATTTGTGCTTGTTCATCAACGCTGAATTGATTGCTAACGCTACCATTTACACTCATCAGTACTGATAGTGTTGAAAACTGTTCAATTGAAGCGTCACCAATAAATTCATAATCTATCGATGCAGATAAGCTTACGGTTGAAACAGATAATGTTCCAGCACCTAAAACCGCCTCGGTATTCATTATTTCAATGGATGCTTCACCGGAGTCATTGGTGAGTTTTGCGTCTAACGAAAGGTTGGCTAAGTCTGCTGAAAAATCAACGCGCATATTACTTACTGGTTCACCTGATTCATCCGTTATAGTGACTTGCGCTGTGATCGTTTCGTCTCTATCAAAACTTTGTTCATTTTCGCCCTGGCTATCAAGTAAAATAATTGAAATATTTGTCGCTTCGGAAGAAATAGAAGAAGTAAATTCATAATCAATTGATGCCGATAAGCTTGTTGTTGAGGCGAATAATGTTCCAGCACCTAAGGTGGTCTGGTTATTGATTATTTCAATAGATGCTATACCAGAGTCATTAGTGAGCTTTGAGCCTAAAGAAAGCGTACCTAAGTCTGCTGAAAAATCAACGCGTTCATTACTTACCGGTGCACCAGACTCATCTTTAATCGTTACTTGTACAGTGATGGTTTCATCTTGCTCAAAACTTTGCTCACTTTCACCCTGGGCATTAAGTAAAATAACTGAAATAGTTGCAGCATCTGAGGTAACAGAAGTGTCCTCTTCATTTTCACCCGAGTGACCGTTACAAGCAGAAAGTAGGATGGTCGAAATGACGAACAACATACTGAATAACTTATTCATTTAAAAATTCCATTAAATTTTACTATTGAGATAAATAATAAGAGCCAAGTTGAGAAAAGTCCACGTATATCTATAACCGATTTATTGATTAATGATATTGAGTTCTCTTCAATGTGTGATTCTAATAGCTTAATTGACTATTTGTAATAATATGTCGATATATCAGAAAGTTGACACTCGTTACCTTTTAGAAAGTATGTGGCAACATTTATCATTAAGTGTTTAATGCTAAATTAGGTGTGAATTTTAGAGAATAACTATTTTCTATCCTTCCATTAATAAAAATTCGATGATTTTGTTCATGTCCAGATCAAAGTCATCGGCTCTAACACCTTTAACAATAAAGTCGTTATCGCTCGATAAATCAATATCTTCTGCCATTACATATTGTCCGTCAATCGCATTATAAAATGACCGTACTTTAGGATTCGTAGGATCTCCGTCATTCCGGCTTTCTACAATAGCGAGCTTGTTCGAACTTAGCTCAACTAATGAACCAACAGGATAAACGCCCATACATTTTATAAATAAGTCGACTAAACGTTCATCTAAGTGATTGTTTTTTGCTAAATTTCTCAAAATACTAAACGATTTCAAGTGGCTGTAACCATCTTTGTAACAACGATTAGCGGTGAGCGCGTCGAAAATATCGCAAATAGCAATCATACGACCATATTTAGTGATTTTTTCTTTGGGAACGTTAAAGGGGTAACCTTTACCATCAAGTTTCTCATGATGAAGGGCAGTAACTTCGAGGCTTAATCTAGATATTCCAGGTGTAGACTCTATGATATTAATTGAATGATTTACATGACTCTTCATCACTGTAAATTCTGCATCGGTTAATTTTCCGGGCTTATTTAAAATTTTATCAGGGATATTGATTTTACCCACATCATGTAAAAAAGCTCCAACAGAAAGTTGCTGAATAATTTTTTTATCTATTTTTAAGAAGCGAGCAAAAATAGTCATGAGTACTGAAACGGAAACGGAATGTTCTAACAAGTATTCATCTTTTTTTCTAATGTTTATAACGCAGGCTAAAGCATCTGCGTTTTTAAACACCGTATCAATTGTTTGATTCGTTATTTCGATAACGGGGGTTAGATTTAGTTCTCGTCCTTGTTGAGCATCTGCAAATATTTGTCGCTGAATGTTTTTTGATTCATTGAATAGCTCTTTAGCTTTAGTGATTTCTAAAAAAATGGGAGAGGTGCTGGTTGAAGATTCAGTCTTAATTTGTTCATTGCCAATAATATTACCAGCGCTATCAAAAGTTAGCGTTTTACTATCATCTATGAGTAAAGTTTCTACACCCTTGTTTTTCAAGTTACTAATAACATTAATATTCTTTATGTGCCCAGGGCTAGACAAGTTATAGGTGCCTTGTTGTTGAGCTATATCAACAACAAAATGCCCTTTCATTAATTCAGATATTTTAATTTCAACAATCATAATAAAATTAGCTCGTTAAACTAACGTCTGCTGGCTAGTATTTTTTAGTTGATATAAATGTGTATCAGCTGCTTTTAGTAATTCGCTCATTGAACGTTTACCATCACTTGTTGCCACGCCACAAGTAATTGTTACTGGCAATACTGTATCTTGATATGGCATAGGATGATTAACAAAAAACTGACTTAAGCGTTTTGCTGCAAGTCCAGCCTCTGAATAATTTTGACTTGCCAATACCACAACAAATTCATCACCGGCGTAACGAAAACAGCGATCATTATCTCGTATCAACCCTTGTAGTTTTGTTGCTACATAGGCCAGAACTTTATCTCCGCAATCATGGCCATGTTGATCATTCACTTGCTTAAACTTATCACAATCGATAAATAACAGTGAAAAAGGTGCGCCATATCTATGTTGTCGCACTAACTCTTCGGCAATACACACCTCCATTAATCGACGATTCGCTACGCCAGTTAGTCGGTCGTAATGTGCCATGTATTCTAGCTGTTCGCGAATTAAAACATTTGATAAACATAAACTGACTTTAGCGGCTAGTTGCTCTAAATGAAAGGTGCCAAGGTTATTACTAAACCGATTCTTATCTCGGTCACAAAACAATAAACTCCCAAAAAGTTGCCCTTCTAACATCAAAGGTATTAACGCAATAGATTGAGATTGTATGAGTAAGTCGTTGGGTATGGCAGAAGTTAAGTTGTCTAGTTTATTCGTCAGGAAAGGTTTTTCGTCCGGATGAAAAGCTTGTAATTGCTCTAAAGATATTTTTGTACTGTGCCTATGCTTCCAAGTCGATTGCAATTGTTCATTAAACAAATAGCTAATAGGAGTCGGTTCGACTAAAAGTAAAGTAATAGAAGTAATATTGAATTTTTGTTTTATCGAGTTCAATAGACGTTGAAGAAGTTCATCACAAGATTTGCTTGCAAGTACTTCTTTTTCTATTTCAAATAATTTTAGCGCTATTTTTTCATTGGCTTTAGAGTTGGCAATTAATTGCTCAATTTCTAATTCAGACATAATGACTTCTTGTTTTATTAGACTGTTTTAATTGTGTTCTTTTCAGAACCATAGTGCAAGAGCTGAGTAAGGCTGGAAATGGTATTATTATTGCTTAGTTTCTTGTTCATATAAGAGTTACACTTTTATAAATATAAAATGTCAGCTTTTTGTCACTCAACCTTTTTTACTTTTAGCCGATAATAACTTAACGGTTATCTGTATTGTTAAATTTTTGGATTGTAATTTATGCGAATTTCATTATTAATTTCAACATTAATATTTTTGGTTAGCCATGCAAGTTATGGGCAAAAACTAGAGGCTGTACAAATTTACACCGACAATCAACTTTTGAGCTTGATTAAAGAAAACAAACACCTAGGGCAAGTCGTGCTTGATGAATGTCAGCTTGTACAAGATATTGAAGCGAGAGCAACTAAATCAAAATATCCATCGTATCAATTTCTTTGGGGCGATATGTTAGCATTTGGGGTATGTGTAAAAAAAGATGTACCGCTTGGACTCCATTTTATGAAAAATGCTGCCGACCAAGCGTTGCCAGAAGCTTTAGAGCAATTAGGTCGTTATTACCATATCGGCAAATTTATGCAGGTTGATGTTGAGAAGGCCATTTTTTTCCTCAAAGAAGCATCAGCAGTAAATAATTTAAAGGCACAAATTCGTTTGGCTGATATTTATAAGCAAGGATATGGTAGCCCATTAGATTACCCTGAATTATATGCTCAGCTGCATAATTCTATAACGGATGATAAAAATACGCATAAGCAAATCGCTCGGCTATTAACTGGTTTAGCAGATAAAATGCCAGAAAATGTCGTTAATGCAGCTAAGAAAGGTAAATATTAAGCTGTTTTTAGTGTTTTTACATTTTTTGTACAGCATCACATTATTTAGGTATATAATTGATGCATTAAAACATTAATCGAGTTTATCCCCTGAAAGATCCACATCAAAAACGTGAAGCAAAAAAATACGACAATCCAGTGGCGAGTCGTGAATTATTATTGTCAGTTATAGAAAATTCTCATTCCCCACTTAATTTCAAAGCGATATGTAAAGCTTTGAATTACCATGATGAAACTCATCATGTTGGTGTTAAACGCCGTTTACGCGCTATGGAAAATGCTGGACAGCTTGTTTTCAATAAACTTAAACAATATGTCATTCCACCTCAAAATAGTTTAATCACAGGTAAAGTTACCGGTCATCGTGATGGCTTCGGATTTTTCGTACCTGATGTTGCTGTTGGTGAAAAACGCGGCAAAGATTTTTATATTTCGTCGCATGAAATGCAGCGAGTTTTTCATGGCGATATTGTTAGCGCTATATTAGTGGATCGTACTGATCGTAAAGGTCGACAAGAAATTAAAATAATTGAAGTTATTGAACCACGCAAAGCCGGTATAGTCGGACGTTTCTACGTAGAGCATGGTATTGCTTATATCGTTCCAGATGATGCACGTATAAAGCAAGACATACTCATTGAACCTGATGGAAAGTTGGGTGCACGTCACGGGCAAATGGTTGTGATCAATATTTTACATCGACCGTCAAAAAGAAATAATGCGGTAGGTAAGGTTATTGAAGTATTAGGTGATCATTTAGCACCCGGTATGGAAATTGATATTGCTTTACGCGAACATGATTTACCACACGAGTGGCCAGAACAAGTTGTTGAAGAAGTATCAACGATTGCCGATGAAGTCGAAGAAGAAGCAAAAATTCCTCGTGTTGATTTACGCGATTTGCCACTCGTTACTATAGATGGCGAAGATGCCAGAGATTTTGATGATGCAGTGTATTGTCAGCCTGAAGAATCGGGTGGTTGGCGTTTATGGGTAGCTATAGCAGATGTGAGCTATTATGTTCGTAATGGAACCGCACTTGATGGTGAAGCTATTTCTCGCGGAAATTCGGTGTACTTTCCTAGTCAAGTTATTCCAATGTTACCAGAAAAACTTTCGAACGGATTATGTTCATTAAATCCAGACGTTGACCGTTTATGCATGGTTTGTGAAATGACCATCAGTGCGTCAGGTGAGTTGTCAGGCAGTGAATTCTATTCGGCGGTTATGCGTTCACATGCGCGTTTTACTTATAGCAAAGTAGCGACGATTTTATCGGGTGATGACGCTGACGAAAAAGCCACTTTACGTGAAGAATACAAATCATTAGTGCCTGATTTAGAAAATTTATATCAGATGTATTTAGCATTAAAGACATCGCGAACTAATCGTGGTGCGATTGCTTTTGAAACGTCAGAGTCGCTATTTTTATTCAATAATGACCGTAAAATAGAGTCTATTGTGCCGTTAATCCGTAATGACGCGCATAAAATTATCGAAGAATGTATGGTTTTAGCGAATGTTGCAACGGCAAAGTTTGTTGAAACACATAAAATGCCGGGCTTGTTTCGTGTTCATGATAAGCCGAGTGTAGACAAATATTCAAACTTTGTAACGTACTTGAATGAACTCGGTATTTCATTACCTACGCGCGAACAACCTGAGCCTGCCGATTACGCTGACATTTTAAATCATGTGCAAGGTCGACCTGATCAAGAACTCATCCAAACCATGTTATTACGCTCAATGCGTCAAGCCGTATATCAAAGCGAAAATTTAGGGCATTTTGGTTTAGCGCTTGAATCGTATAGTCATTTTACTTCACCAATTCGTCGTTACCCTGATTTGGTTATTCATCGTGTAATTAAAGCTATTTTGGCAAAACAAGCGAAATCGGCTAATGAAAATAATGAAGCTAACGTTGGATTCTATGAATATTCACCAGAAGAAGTCATTGAGCTAGGCGAGCAATGTTCAATGACTGAGCGTCGTGCCGATGATGCAACGCGGGATGTTTCCGATTGGCTTAAATGTGAATTCATGCAGGATCATGTAGGTGATACTTTTACTGGGGTTATCTCAACCGTCACTAATTTTGGTCTATTTGTTCGTTTAACTGATTTACATATTGAAGGGTTAATTCACATAACCTCTTTAGGACATGATTACTATCACTTTGATGATGTTCGTATGTGTCTGAGTGGAGAGCGTTCAGGTACAAAGTATTCAATTGGAGATGTTTTAGAAGTTAGTGTGGCTGCGGTTAATTTAGATGAGAAAAAAATAGATTTAGTGTTATCAGGTGAAAAGAGCTCTTCGAGCCATATTAAACCTGGTGGAAAAACTAAACCTAAAAATACCGGTTTGAGAAAAAATTCCGACAACGGTTTTAATACCTCAAGAAAAACTTCGGACAAAGACAAATCTAAAGATAAACCTAAAAAAAACAAAGATAAAAAAACCGATAAATCGAAAGCTAAAAAACGTACTGCAAGAAAGAAAAGACCAGGGAAAAATGCTCGCAAAACAGCAGAGTAATTGAAGTGGATATTGCAGTTAATGCGTTTAGATAATGTTTGCAAATAAGAGTGCAGATTGAACCTAACGAAATCAAGCTAGATGTAGACAAATTAGAAGTATTTAAAAGAGAAGAACATGGCAAAACAAGACGAACTAGTATTTGGTATTCATGCGGTTAATGAGTTAATCAAACGTGCTCCAGAGCGCTTTATTGAGCTTTTTTTACTAAAAGGCCGAGAAGACGAGCGATTAATGACGATTGTTAATTTATCAAAAAAGTATGGTATTTCCACGCAACTTGTCAGCCGTAAAGTACTTGACGAAAAAAGTGAGGGTGAACAACACCAAGGCGTTTTAGCGCGTATAACCCAAGGCAGAACATATACTGAAAACGATATAGACGGGATACTTGCACAAGCTAAAGAAAAAAATGTAGCACCGTTCTTATTGATTCTAGATGGCGTTACTGATCCTCATAACCTTGGTGCATGTCTAAGAAATGCAGATGCTGCTGGTGTACAGGCTATTATTGTTCCAAAGGACAACGCAGCTCGTTTAACCGCAACCGTTCGTAAAGTCGCCGTAGGTGCCGCTGAAACTGTACCTTTGGTACAAGTGACTAATTTAGTCCGCACGATGAAACATCTTCAAGACAGCGGTGTATGGATAATTGGTACTGCAGGTGAAACTGAGAACTGTTTATATGATGAAAAATTAAGTGGACCTATGGCATTAGTGATGGGAGCTGAAGGTAAAGGTATGCGTCGTTTAACGCGTGAGACTTGCGATCAACTCGTAAAATTACCTATGGCTGGTAGTGTTTCAAGCTTAAATGTATCCGTAGCTGCAGGTATTTGTTTATTTGAAATAGTGCGTCAACGTCGTACATGATTGATTATCGTATTTCCAAGTAAATTGTCTTAATGTAACAAAGAGTACTATGATGAAAAGCATAATGAAATTCAGAGTATAGTTACAGAATGGTTTATTCAGGACCTGATAAACATCCAAAAGCAGTAAATTGTTCAGTTTTTCTACAACAAAGTAATAAAAACACCAGTATCTTCAATTTACTCGTGTTTTTATTATTTATGTTATTTGTAACTTTTTATTCAGTTGCTCAGCCCTTTAAATCGCCCGCTGAAAATAACTATAATAAACAGCCCATATTTTTAGCAAGTTCTAGTGCGTTATCTGGTCCAACGGCTAAGTTGGGCACTCGTCTTAATCAGGGTTCACAAGCCTATTTCGATAAAATTAATAGCTCAGGTGGGATTTATGGCCGCCAAATACTATTAGAAATTGTTGATGATGGCTACGAACCATTTAAAACCTTAAAAAACACACAGGAATTTCTAAAAAATAAGAAGGTATTCGCGTTATTTAATTACGTTGGAACACCCACAACTTCAGTTATTTTCCCTCTAATTAGAAATAAACCATTACCCTTTTTAATGCCGTTTACTGGCGCTACATTTCTACGTGAACCTGTTACGGAGAATGTCTTTAATTTAAGAGCCAGTTATTATCAAGAAATTGATGAGCAGCTTAATCATCTAATAAACAAAGAAAAAATCACAAGAATTGGTTTGTTAATACAAGCTGATGCATTTGGTATTACGGCTGAAAAAAGTTATATGAATATCATGAAAAAATATGATATTGAACCTGTGGTAACTACTCGCTACCGACGAAATACCGAAGATATTGAACTTGCGCTAAGTATATTAAAAAATAAGAATATCGAAGCCGTTGCTTTTGTCGGTACATATGAACCTTTTGCAGAATTAATCAATACGGCCGCAGCACAACAATTCACTCCTTTTTTTACAGCGGTTTCTTTTATTTCAAGTCATGATCTTTTTTCTAAAATTACCCAAAAAAGTCGCGTTCTTATAACTGAAGTGGTGCCTGAGCCTGAAACTTGCTTATTAAAGATATGTCAGCAATTTATTAATGATATGAGAGAAGCAGGAAAGGGCTATACAGATCAAGTCCAGTTCGAAGGCTACTTAAATGCTTATATGTTTGTTGAAGTAGCAAAACAGTGTGGTGAGAATTTAACTCAGAGCTGTTTTCTTAATAAAATGAAGAACTTTAACTATGACTTTGGCGGCATAACGGTGAGCTTTTCGCCTGATAACCACCAAGGGTTGAATAATGTTTATTTAAACTTTTTCGAAATGCAAAAGTAACACTAATCCCTCTTATATAGTTTATATTTGATGGATTAACCTATACTTTCCTTTTATTACTGCCCACGCTTATATATGTCTTGCCTTCGCTGTGTAATTTTAATACACTACGCGACCTTAATTCAGCCCGAACTTTTTGTTCCTTGCCTCTTTCTGGTGTTTGGCTGAGCCAGCTAATGAGGCTACAACCGTAAGGAGCTCGTAATGCGTCATTACGAAATCGTATTTATGGTTCACCCTGATCAGAGTGAACAAGTACCTGGCATGATCCAGCGTTATACTGACTTGATCAATGCTGCTGAAGGCAAAGTCCACCGTCTTGAAGACTGGGGCCGTCGCCAATTAGCATACCCAATCAATAAATTGCACAAAGCACACTATGTTTTATTAAACATTGAAGCGCCACAAGCAGTTATTGATGAGCTTGAAACAGCTTTCCGTTACAATGATGTTGTTATCCGTAACATGATCATGCGCACTAAAACTGCAGTAACTGAAGCGTCAGCAATGGCAGCTGCTAAAGAAGAACGTCGCGACGATCGCCGCGAAGTTAAGCAAGAAGCTCCAGCTGTTACAGAAGCACCAGTTGCTACTGAAACTACAGAAGAAGCTGCGAGCGAATAAGTAACTCGTGACAAACTCTCTTTATGAGAATTGCCTTGTGTTGGTTGGTGAAGTGGTAAAACCACCGAAAAAATCAACAAGCCCAGCAGGTATTCAGCATTGTCAGTTTTCCATGGACCATAAGTCCATCCAAAGTGAAGCTGGCATGAACCGACAAGCATTTGTCCGGATACAAGTTGTAGCAACAGGTGAGCTGTCACAAAACTTAACTCGTGATTTAATTGCGGGCAGTAAGCTCAAAGTGACTGGTTTTATAAACCGTCATGAATCAAGAAATGGTAACCCGCTTCTTGCCTTACATGCTCAACATATTGAAATGATTAATTAAGGTGCTTTCTTTGAGTTGTTAATTCAACCTTATGAATACACCATATTTAGGAGAAATCCATGTCTCGTTTTTTTAGACGTCGTAAGTTCTGCCGCTTCACAGCGGAAGGTGCTACCTCTATCGATTATAAAGATATTGCTACACTGAAAAACTATATCACTGAAAGTGGTAAAATCGTTCCTAGCCGTATTACTGGTACAGCAGCTAAATATCAACGTCAACTTGGTCGTGCGATCAAGCGTGCTCGTTACTTAGCGTTATTACCATATACTGATTTACATAAGTAACCTAAAAAGGGGTTTTGAAAATGGAAGTAATTCTTCTTGATAAAATCGCCAAATTAGGCGGCCTTGGCGACAAGGTAACTGTTAAATCTGGCTATGCACGTAACTTCTTATTACCTCAAGGTAAAGCAGTATTTGCATCTGAAGCTAACGTTGAACATTTTGAAGCACGTCGTGCTGAAATTGAAACTAAATTAGCTGAAACTTTAAAAGCTGCTGAAGCTCAAGCTGCTAAAATCGTTGAATTAGCTGAAATCACTATCGCATCATCTGCGGGTGACGAAGGTAAGTTATTCGGTTCTATCGGTACTAAAGATATTGCTGATGCAATTACTGAAGCTGGCGTTCAAGTTGCAAAAGCTCAAGTACGTATGCCTTTAGGTACAATCCGTGAAACGGGTGAATTCGATATCGCTATTCACTTACACAACGATGTTGATACTAGCATCAAAGTTGTAGTTATCGCTGAAGCTTAATTTAGCCTGCTAAATTAAGTCTACAAAATACCGTTGTTCTTTTAAGAATAACGGTATTTTTTTATCTATTGTTATCTCACATAATGTTACTTGATTTTAGGCATTGCCCAATCATCTGCGCTAAGTAAGTTTCGTTCGATTAAACCGCCAATACCCTGTAGGCCACCAGTGTGCAATATCACAATACGATGTCCTTTGGGGAAAAATCCTTGCTCAATTAAGTCTAGTAATGCCAAAATCATTTTTCCTGAATATACAGGTTCAAAAGTAAAGCCTGTTTGCTTACTAAAGTTGAGTATTTTAAACGCATCATCTTTATTGAATTTTGCATAACCACCACGATGAAATTCAGACATTATTTGCCAGTGTGTATAATTTGATGGTTCTCCTAATAAATTATTTACTTGGTCTATTAGGTACCCATTTTGTTTAAGTACCGCGATACCTATAAGTTGATGCTGATTATTATCTGCTTTTATTAAGCCAGCTAAAGTTCCTCCACTTCCAACGGGTGTGAGTAAAGTATCAAATTCACATTGATGATTTAATTCTGTGATCACTTCACCAACACCTGGCAAGGCTAATGCGTTACTCCCCCCTTCAGGAACAATTAAATAATCAGGATGTGCTTCCTGTAATTCAGCTAGGTAATCTTGGTCTTCACGCAAACGATAGGTTTTACGATCAACAAAATTGAGCTCCATTCCCCATTTTATCGACATAGAAAGGGTGAAATTACTCGCGTATTCTTTTTCGCCGCGAATAATGCCTATACTTTTTAATCCCTGTTGCTGGCAAGAAAAAGCTAGGGCGTGAATATGATTCGAGAAACTACCACCAAAGCTGATAACGCCCGTGTAATTGTGCATTTTAGCGAAATCTAAGTTGAATTTTAGCTTACGCCACTTGTTTCCAGAAATTATTGGATGAATAGAATCGTCACGTTTTATTGAAACACGAAGCTGGTGTTTCTCAAATAAAGGGTGCGAAATTGTCTGTAATTTAGATTCTGATTGCATAAAAGGTAATGTTATTCTTTACTTAAATGTAACTACTCAATAAAAAACTTGCGCCTTTAATGGAATAGGGGATAATGATTTTTAGAGATTTGACTATAAATAATAATATTGATAAATGTCGCTTATTAAAAAAATAAATAATATTTTCTCAAAAGTAGAGTCTAAAGATTTGTTAGGTGTGAGTCTACGCCAGCAGTCGTTTGCTTTTTTTTCTTGTCCAGAGGAAAAGGAGTCACAGTTTCAACAAATTAAATCTCCCTTAGCGGAACATCCTCAACAGATTAAGCTTCAACAAGAAAAATATCAATTGCAGGGGATATGTCATCTCGTTTTAGCTTCATCACAAACACAAATTGTGCAAGTTGATAAGCCGAACATTCCCGAAAGCGAGTTAAACGCTGCATTAAAATGGCAAATTAAAGATCTCGTTAATTATTCACCAGAAGATATGGTATTGGATTATTTTGATGGACCAACACTGGCCGGTGGAAATGAAAAAATAAACGTTGTCTGCGCTTCCAAAAAAGAATTATTAACTTTCATTGAGCCGCTTAGCCAAAATGGGCTGATATTAAAATCAATCACTACTGAGGAGTTTGCTTTTGCTAGCTTACTCGTAGTGCAAAACGATGCGTGCTTAATGGTTTGTCAGCAGCCAAACGAAGAAATAATATTATTGATTGTTAAGCAAGGCAAAGTGTTTTTCTCGCGTCGTTTACGCGGCTTTGCTCAAATAGCGACAAAAACAGAAGAAGAATTATCATATGGTGTTATTGATAATTTAAACCTAGAAATTCAACGTTCAACAGATTATTTTGAACGTCAATTAAAACAAGCGCCTATTCGTAGCATTGAAGTTATTGTTCCTATGGCTAATGAAGCCGTATTAGCACGCAAGTTGTCCGAGAATACAAATGTTGCCGTAAACTTACTCACTATGCCGGATGGTTTGGCTCATGCTAGAGAGTTCGCGGTATCTGTCGGAGCTACACAGTTGAATAATATGGAGCCAATAAGCTAATGGCAAAAAATTCAATTAATTTACTACAAGCAGATTTATTACCTAAACAGGCGTTAGTGACTTTACCGAGAGTCGTAGCGCTTTGGTCTGTAGTCTTTTTATTCATGTTGTCTTGGACTTTTTTGAATCAGTATCAAGTAGCAACATTGAGTGCTAAACACTCTGAGCTTTCAAAGGTAAAAGCAAAACAAGAAAAATTACTCGCTCAATTACAAGAGAAAGTTAAAGCTAATCGTGCCAGTTCAAAAGTGATTGAAGAGCTTGCCATGTTAAAAAGCTTTTTGAAAAATAAAAATATATTACTAGGTGAGTTAACAGACCCAACACATACTTCGGTTGCAGGCTTTGCTTCATCTATGACTGAATTATCCAAGATGCATCACAAAGACATTAGTTTGCAGCATGTTAATATTACTTATCAAGATTTAACTTTTTCAGGTTTAGCAAGAAGCCCTGAAGCCGTTCCTGCATGGTTAGCTAAATTTGAGACATCAAAATTTTTGTCAGGAAAATCATTCATTAATTTTTCTCTGAACGAAAATGAAGAAAAGTTGACCCAATTTTTAGTTAGCTCTAAAGCCGGCGTGGGAGAGACTAATGAATAAACAATGGCAAGACTATGGTGACAAATATTTAGCGATTACACCTCGTGAACAATATATGGTACTGATTACTGGCTTAGTTGCCATAATTTTTATCATTCATACTTTTTTTATTGATGATAATTCGTCAAAAATAGATAAGTTTGAAAAGCAAATTATACAAATGAGTAAAGCAAACCGATCAGCTAATTCCTCAATAACATTGCTAGAAGACGGCTTGTCAAAAGATCCTAATTCAGAACTTAATAAGCAAATTTCACAATACAAAGAAAGACTAAAAAAAGTTGATGTGAATTTATTACAGCTTACCTCTGATCTCATCAATCCTATTCAAATGCGCCATGCGTTACTGCAGTTGTTGAAAACTCAAAAAGGTATCTCTTTACAGTCGTTTCAAGTTATTCCAGCTCAAGCGATAACGCTTGCGAGTTCAAAGCCTGCTGTTAAAATTAAAGATATTTCAACTGCGGAAACTGACCCTAACCAAGAAAAATTAGTGCTTTATAGACATTCAATAAAAATTAAACTTAGTGGTAGTTATTTTCAATTACGTGATTATTTAACTCAACTTGAATCACTATCATGGAAGTTTTTTTGGAAAGAGTTTAATTATCAGCTTAAAGAATATCCGGTAAGTGAACTAGAAATAGAAATGTACAGCTTAAGTACTAAACGGGAGTTTATCGGTGTTTAAAAACCTAACGTTAAACAGTTTATATTTCATAATCATGTTTATGACATTTTTAGTTAGTGCACAAAATAATGACCCTACAAAACCGTTGTCAGCAAGTGGCTTTTCATCCATTACTAAAGCACAGGCTGCAACAAAAGCAGAATTAATATTAGAAAGTATTGTTCATGGCGTTGAAGTACATACCGCGGTGATTAATGGTCAAGTATTAAAAGTAGGTGACTTTATTCGTCAGTATGAATTGGTAGCTGTGAACAATACCAGCGTTGTCTTACGTTCAGCAGAAAAACGCTTAAAGCTCAGTGTATTTTCTAGTGTCGTGGTTAAATCAAAATGAAAAGATATGATCAAATGAAAAATACTCAAAGAAAACTTTATTGCTTCACGTTACTTTTAGCTTTAGTTGGTTGTCAAACTGCACCAGATAAACCCGCAGAGATGATTAGTGCACTAGATGAGGCAATAAAGGAATCTAGTAAGCCTAAACCTAAAGCATTACAAAACGTACCTAATGACATTCAGCAAGAATTAATGCAGCGAAGTATAAGCCAAGCTCGACAAGGCTTACTCGCCGAAAAGCGTTTGGAAATTGCAGCTAGTGATGTAAGTGCGCAAGATTTTTTTGCTGCTTTAGTTGATGAGTCGCCTTATAGCGTTGTCGTTCATCCTGATGTTACGGGCACAATTACGCTTAATTTAAAAAATAATACGCTGCATGAAGTCCTGGATGTTGTAGAAGAAGTTTACGGCTATGAAATACGTCGTAAAGGTAAAGTTATTCAAGTTTATCCTGCTGGTATTCGCACAGAAACTATTCCTCTTAACTACTTGTACGTAAAGCGTTCAGGCATGTCGAGTATGAGTATAAATTCTGGTGGTGTGTCAGAGAGTGACCAAAACAGCGGCAATAATTCTAACAACAACTCCAATAATTCAAGCAGATCAGGTAATTCTAGTAACTCAAGCAGCTCAAATAACAATCAAAACAATCAACAAGGAAATGGCGGTGTTAATATCTACACCGAAACCGAATCTGATTTTTGGACCGAATTAAAAGAAACATTAACGTTACTTGTTGGCTCTGAGGCAGGGCGTTCTGTTATCGTTTCTCCACAAGCAGGTTTAGTAACTATTCGCGCTTTACCAGAAGAAATAAAGGTCGTTAAAAGCTTCATTAAAGATACAGAAACCCATTTGCGACGCCAAGTTATCATTGAAGCAAAAATTATGGAAGTTACGCTTAATGATGATTATCAACAAGGTGTTAAGTGGGATAAAGTACTAGGAAGTATTGGCAGCAGCGATTTAACTTTTTCTACAGCAGGCGGAATCGCGGGTAACATTATTTCAGGTACTATTGGGGGTACTAGTAGTTTATCGTTTAATAATGATGATTTTAGTGGCGTGATTGACTTACTGTCTACACAAGGTAATGTACAAGTACTTTCAAGCCCAAGAATAACCGCAACTAATAATCAAAAAGCGGTAATCAAAGTCGGAGAAGATGAATATTTTGTTACGGATATTTCAAGTACTACGACTACAGGCACATCAACTACAACGACTCCAGAAATTGATTTGACGCCTTTCTTCTCAGGTATTGCTTTAGATGTTACTGCACAAATTGCTGAAAATGATGAAGTTATTCTTCATGTTCATCCTTCGGTAACATTGACTAATGAACAAAGTAAAGTGATTAAGTTTGATGGGGAAGAGATTATCTTACCTTTAGCGCAAAGCAGTGTGCGAGAATCAGATACAATTATTCGTGCTAAATCAGGTGAAATTGTTGTCATTGGTGGTTTAATTGAAACACGAAAAGTTGATATGGAATCAAAAACGCCACTTCTAGGTGATATACCAATATTTGGTGAGTTATTCAAAAGTAAAAGTGAAACAACACAGAAAAAAGAATTGGTTATTATGTTAAAACCTATTGTTGTTGGTCAAGACACGTGGAAAAACCAGTTGCAAGATGCTCGTTCATTGTTAAAACAATGGTTTCCAGAAGAAGAAGATTTTTCACAAAATGAAGAAGCTGATTCAACTGCACCTGAAGCTTCTAAACCTGTTCCTGATAGCAATGACGAATAGCCAACATATATGTATCTTTACCACTTTGGTTTAACGGAACTTCCGTTTACGTTAACACCAAACACTGCATTTTATGTTGGTTTAGAGCCTCATAATGAAGCGTTAGCTGTATTGTTAACTGCATTGAAAACAGGTGAAGGTTTTATTAAGGTTATAGGTGAAGTAGGTACAGGAAAAACCCTGCTTTGCCGAAAATTGCTCAATGAAATACCAGAACATTTTGTTACTGCTTATATTCCTAATCCCTATTTAAAACCTGATGAGCTACGTCGAGCGGTAGCCGTTGAACTAGGCGTAAAACAAGCACAGCGCATGTCAGTACAATTACTAACTGAACGTATTCAGCAACGATTATTAGAACTCCACTCGGAAGGTCATTCCGTCGTACTTATTCTCGATGAAGCTCAAGCTTTGCCTGAAGAAAGTCTTGAAGCTCTGCGTTTATTCACAAATTTAGAAACTGAAACGCGGAAACTTTTACAAGTCGTTTTGTTTGCTCAACCAGAATTAGACGAACGTTTAGCAACAACAAGATTTAGGCAACTAAAACAACGTATTACTTTTTCTTATAAACTACGAGCAATGACAGCGATAGAAGTACAAAGCTATATTCAGCATCGCATGAACGTTGCAGGTTATAAGGGAGCTTCATTATTTAGTGCGACTTTAGCGAATAAGGTGGCTAGAGTAAGTAAAGGCATTCCTCGCTTGGTTAATGTACTGTGTCATAAAATGTTGATGTTAAGTTATGGAGAGGGAATTTACCAAATAACCAATAAACATTTATCTGCAGCGATAAATGATACTGAAGCAACGATTCAACCCAGTAACACTAAATGGTACGTAAGTGTTGCTAGCGTGATAATTTCAACAGTAATAATTGTATATGTATTGAAAAATTATGGAGTAATCGCTTGAGCGTAATTAACCAAATGTTAAAAGATTTAGACCAACGCCAAGCTGAACAACAAGGCTCTAGTGATTTTACTGCGCCTGTTTCGTCAGCATCTTCAAATAAAAAAACTGTATTCATTAGTTTAATCGTTATTATTTTACTTAACATTGTCGGCATTTTTGTTTGGCAAATGTATGTTGAAAATCAAACCTTAAAGATGAGTATTTCGCCAGAAAGCAATACTCCGCAAAATAATACAACAGTCAAAAAACTAGAACAAACTATTGCACCTAAGAATTCATCTCCAGAGCTGATATTAGAAAGTCGTGATTTAAGGAATAATGCCAATGATATTAATCAAGACAGTATAAGTAATACCTTAAATCAAGATGACTTTAATCAAAATAAGCCTGACGTATCTGAAATGATTAAAGGTACTCAAGAAAATATTACATCAAATAATATTTTTAGTGACAATGCCATACGTGAGAATGTTGCTGAAACGACTGTTACTTCGACTAACGACATCATTAATAACGCGAACAATCAGCAAGAGCTTGTTAAGCCAATTGCCATTGATGTAAAACAATCAACGTTAAAAATATCACGAAAAAAATTAACACCAGGTGAACTCGCAAAGCAAAAATTATTACGTGCTGAGCAAGCACTAGCTAATAATAATATAGCCCAGGCAGAAACTTTATTTGAAGATGTATTATTAGTTATTCCCAACCATAAAAGTGCGAGGAAACAACTTGCCGCTTTATGGTTTGGTCGTGAAGCTTATTCAGATGCTTTAAATTTACTATCTCAAGGAATTAACTTATCGCCAAATGATAGTGAGTTTCGAGTGATGAAAGCCAGAGTCTATTTGCAACAAAACCAAGTACAGCAAGCATTTTTGACTTTAAACGCTATGCCGAGAGTCAACAATGTTACCAGTGTTGAATATCAGAGTATACGAGCTACATCGGCTCAGCAGCTAAATGAGTTTTCTTTTGCCGCTGAAGCATATCAAGTTTTGGTAAGCATCGAACCTTCAGCTTCTCGCTGGTGGTTAGGCTTAGCTGTGGCACACGACAGCAACAGTGAATTTGAACAAGCAAGCAATGCCTATCAAACAGCATTAAATAAAAGTGGGTTATCAGGAAGCGCTGAAACGTTTGCCCGTCAGCGGATTATCGAGTTGGGAGAATAACTATGGCTGCACCTAAATTAAAAATGCGCCTCGGCGATTTGTTAGTACATGAACATATCATCACTAATGAACAATTAATGCAGGCACTAAATAGCCAGAAAACGACTGGACGAAAATTAGGAGATACCTTGATTGAGCTTGGCCACATAGGCGAGCGTCAATTACAAGAGTTCTTAGCTCAGCAACTTAATGTCCCATTTTTAGATATTAGCCAACGTCGCATTCCTAACGAAGTAGCGCTATTGTTACCTGAAGTTCATGCACGTCGTTTACGCGCGCTTATTATTGAAGATCAAGGTGAATCCGTATTATTGGGGATGAGTGATCCTGCTGATTTAAGTGGTCTAGATCAACTTGAACAAATGCTTTCCCCTAAAAGATTGAATCTTGCCGTTGTAATGGAATCGCAACTCTATGAAGCATTTGATGGATTATATCGACGTACGGCTGACATTGAATCATTTGCTAGTCAGTTAGAAGAAGAATACGAGCAGACCACTGATTTTGATTTATCGTCTACCTTTCTAGATGATAGTGGCGATGCAACGGTTGGTAAATTATTACAATCCGTTTTTGAAGATGCAGTGCAAATGCGAGCGTCTGATATTCATATTGAACCTGATGAAAATTTATTACGAATTCGTCAACGTATTGATGGTGTATTACAAGAAAATATCCTTAAAGAAAATAAAATTGCCTCGGCCATGGTATTGCGTTTGAAACTGATGGCAGGCCTAGATATTTCAGAAAAACGTTTACCTCAAGATGGCCGTTTTAATCTACAAATTAAAGGTCATAATATTGATGTTCGTATGTCTACCATGCCAGTACAACATGGTGAGTCGGTAGTTATGCGTTTACTCGATCAATCTGCAGGATTATTATCGCTCGACCAAACCGGGATGCCTGCTGATCTAGTTGCACGTGTTCGCCATCAAATTACCCGCCCGCATGGTATGGTTTTAGTTACAGGGCCAACAGGTAGTGGTAAAACAACCACGCTATATGGCGCGTTGAGTGAACTTAATCAATCTACTAAAAAAATCATTACGGTAGAAGATCCTGTTGAGTATCGTTTACCTCGAATCAATCAAGTGCAAGTAGCACCTAAAATTGATTTAAACTTTTCAACAGTATTACGTACTGCTTTAAGGCAAGATCCCGACATCATCATGGTGGGCGAAATGCGCGACCATGAAACAGTAGAAATTGGATTGCGAGGAGCATTAACCGGTCACTTAGTGTTATCAACATTACATACTAATGATGCAATAACCAGTGCCTTACGTTTAATTGATATGGGGGCTGCAGGTTTTCTTGTTGGTAGTTCATTACGTGCAGTTATAGCACAACGTTTAGTACGTAAAATATGCGAACACTGTGGTGAAGATCACACGCCAGATGCACAAGAAATGATGTGGTTAACACATCTCGCTGGTGAACAAGCTAAAACGGTTACTTATAAAAAAGGTCGTGGCTGTCAGTCTTGTCAATATAGTGGTTATCGAGGACGTATAGGTGTTTTTGAGTTATTAGAGATGAATGAGCCGATGATGGCTGCACTTAAGCGTGATGATGCTGAAGCCTTTACGAAATTAGCAAAAGAAAACCCATCCTTTACACCATTAGCGCAAGCAGCGTTTGATTATGCCAAACTAGGCATTATTAGCGTGGAAGAAGTACTTCGTTTAGTTGATACTATAGATGTTCAGGGCTAGAAGTAGAGTTTATTATGGCGGAATTTAGTTACGTTGGCAGAAGTGCTAGCGGCTCGCAAGTAAAAGGTACAATAGAAGCAGCAAACACTAATGCAGTGGCTGAGCAATTGTCACGCCAAGGGATTATACCTGTAGCTATTAATGAATCTAAAAACACATCAAGCGGTGCAACTGATTTAGCGAATATTGACATTGGTGAATTACTTGGTTTTTCTGCTATAACCCTAGATGAATTAATCGTTTTTTGTCGACAAATGTACGCACTTGTTCGGTCTGGTGTTCCTATCTTACGCGCAATAAATGGTATGGCAGAGTCAAGCACTTCGCCTAAATTAAGAGTTGCTTTAGCCGATATTGGGAGTCAATTAGAAGGAGGTTATGCACTTTCAACAGCATTGAATAAACACCCAAAAATATTCTCTCCATTATTTATTTCATTAGTTCATGTAGGCGAAAATACCGGGCAACTCGATGGTTCCTTTATAAAGCTCGCTAGTTATTTTGAACGCGAGTTAGACACACGTAAACGAATTAAAGCAGCGTTACGTTACCCAAGTTTTGTATTGGGTGCGATTGTTATTGCCATGGTTATTTTGAATATATTTGTTATCCCGACTTTTGCAAACATGTTCGCGAAACTAGGCGCTGACTTACCAATAACAACTAAAATGTTGATCGCCAGTTCAGACTTTTTTGTGAATTATTGGCCACATATGTTAGTGGCTAGCGTATTTGGTTTCTTTGGCCTTAGGCATTACTTAAAAACTGAACGAGGCATGTACTTATGGGACCGATTAAAAACAAAACTTCCTATTGTAGGCAGTATTATTGAACGTTCTATTTTGTCACGATTTTCTCATAGCTTTTCTATCGTATTAAAAGCAGGTGTGCCTTTAACGACAGGATTAACTCTAGTATCTGATGCAGTTGATAATACCTATATGCGCGATAAAATCTTAGCTATGCGTGGTGGTATTGAGAGTGGTGATAGTTTATTACGTTCAGCTAATGCCAGTACATTATTTACTCCACTCGTTTTACAAATGGTGGCAGTAGGTGAAGAAACAGGCCGTGTAGACGAGCTTTTAGAAGAAGTTGGTGATTATTACGAGCGTGAAGTTGATTATGAACTTAGTACATTGACGGCTAGAATTGAGCCCATAATGATCGCAATTGTCGCAGGAATGGTATTGGTGCTCGCGTTAGGTATCTTCACACCTATGTGGGACATGATGTCGGCCTTTAAAGGGTAATAAATTAGTAACTATATGACATTACAGCAGGTTAGCGCTAAAAAAGGGAAGTCGGTGGCTGAAAACTTGATCATAATAGTGATGGTAGGTTTACTCATGTCCACTTTCATTTATTATTTTTTAAAGCAGGAAGATCATGTATCACGAATAGGTTTTGATTCAGTGGCCCAAACCTTTTCTGCTCGATTAAATGGTATCCATGCGCAATGGTTTATGGACAAGAAGCCTCGTTGGGTCATACTTAGGGAAAGTATCGTATTAAATGGTGAACTTCAGAATAAGAAAGTTGAAGTTAATACAGCTGGTTGGGTGGATGTTTCATCAGTAAATATCGTTGGTAATCAAAATAATTGTCAGATTATTTGGCAACAAGTTTTAGCAATACCCATGGTATATATTAAACAGCCTGTTTCTGCTGTTATGCTAAATATTAATATCAATGACGAACAAAAGAAAAAAAGTCACCTTTGCCGCTATGGTTTACCGACGGGTGAGTATTTTGACTATTATCCAAGTAATGGAAAAGTGAGCCCAATACAGGTGCACCAGTAGAAAGTAATGAAAATATTGCTAATAGGTTAATAAATGTTACTAAAGAGCACTAAGTAAGTGACTTTATTAGTAAATCGTTGTTAGAATAAAATTATAGTCTCATTAAATGAGCTGTTAAACGAAAAAGAGGTTGTTATGAAAAAGCAAACAGGCTTTACACTAATTGAATTAGTGATTGTCGTGGTCATTTTGGGTTTCTTGGCAGTAACTGCTATTCCTAAGTTTATTGATTTAACGGAACAAGCTAAACAAGCGAATATAGAAGGTATGGCAGGAGGATTTGCTACGGGTGTATCTTTAGCTAGAGCACAGTGGGAATCTGAAGGTCGTACTAATGACGGCACAAATAACACGACAATTTATGATGGCGTGAATTTAGTGCTAACAACAGAAGACACCGACATACGTCCAGGTTACGTAACGGGCTTAACTGATGGCGCTACATTAGGTGCTGATTTTGATGCAACTAACTGTAAAGAAATTTGGGATAATATTTTTCAACAACCTCCTACGTTAGAAACTTTCAGTGACGCTAGTACAGCTACGAATTATATTGTTGCAGAAACTGGTGATTTAGCTGACTCTCACTGTATTTTCTATTTGAGAGAGACTTTGGATAAAGATACTAGTGGTAATTTTGAAGATCCTGGTGTATCAAATGTAGGAAATAATTTCACTTATTATCCTGCAAGTAGTCGTGTAGAGATCAATATTGCAGTAACAAACTAATCCTAAACTCGAATTATTTAAAATTAAAATAGAAGGTAAATTATGAAAACATTACAAAAACAAGCAGGTTTTACACTAATTGAATTAGTTGTCGTTATTGTTATTCTAGGTATTTTAGCCGCTACGGCAGCACCTAAGTTTATTGATTTGACGGGTGATGCAAAAGGTTCTGTTGTTGACGGTGTTCGTGGAGCGTTAAACTCAGCGGCAGACTTAGTGCATGCTAAAGCTTTAGTTGCTGGTGAAATATCTGATACTGGCGCTATTTCTGTTGGTAGTGCTACGATTACACTAGTTTACGGTTGGCCAGATGCCGCCAGTATTGTTAATGTAATAGATGTAGATGATGATTTAACTGAGAGTGTCTCAACTACGGCTACTACATATACACACTCAGAAGCTGTAACAGAGGCAAGCTGTGTTGCTACTTATGATGTAACTGATGTTGATGATGCTGAAACACGACCTGCTATATCTAGTGTAATTACTGGTTGTTAATCAGAAATATTGATGTAATAAAAAACCGGGCAATGCTCGGTTTTTTATTATCAATAATTTAGAGCCTGTAACAGATTTTGTGTAACTGCCAGTTTTAAATAAAGTCCTTTAAACGGTCTTCGAATTCAATCATAAATCGATTCAAGGCCGTTTTCCAGTTTCTTATCGGCATCGTCCATTTCTTGG